>JGI24159J19872_10012560_pt1 | contig 11039 bp, 6 predicted proteins | sample Ectturendosymbi4_FD_19872 | JGI IMG/M metagenome (IMG submission 19872)
CAACGGAACTGGTTTGCACTTATGAGATAAAAAAACGCCTAAAGGAAGCTGCATTAATTGCAGCTATTTTTTGTTGAGATCACAGCTTCTGAAACAGGCTTCTGCTTTTGAATATGTTATTTACATCTACTTGCTCCTGGCAGCTTTATGTCAAAACGCCCACTGATGTATGACCTGGTCATGTGATTTCAACACGTTTGACGAAAATTGCAAGTAAGGCTTGTGAATGAGTGAAGTGCGGATAAACCCAGCTGATTATTATAAGCGAAGCACGTTTGCTTTTCTACACATGTTTTAAATTTTTGCACCTCAAGTTGTACCTAGTACAGGGATGTGCAGCATTAACGATCAAAACCGATTAGCGGTTTCAAGTTCGCATTCTTCCAAACGTTCCCTGTATGTTCTGTGCCCATGTGAACCCTTAAAGTTGCCCCACGCATTCGTGTTGCCAATTGTGGCTTGCTGTAAATAACTTATTTGAGTTTGGGTGAACTAAGCCTATCGATTTTTTTGTTAAAATCTTTGCCAGTGCCTTGTCTGGGTTTCATAACAGTTTCGTGTATTGAAAATGAGCTTTCAGAAGTTATGCCGTGTGTGTGAATGGAGGGGCAGGTTTTGATTGCTTTATTCAGAATAACACATACAGAATAGCAAACACATGGAAGCATTTTAATATTAATCCAATCGTATATTTTACTTGAATGAAAAATTGAGGTGATAATTTAGTGGAAAACTTGAACAAACTTACCTTAGTCTACTGTTGTGCGATCCGGGTTTGTACATTATTCCGTTTTTGGGGAATCTACAGTGTATCCAACATTCTAATACAAAGGGTAGTTCAAATTGGCATAAAAACGTCAAAAAGAAGCAGTAGTCTGTGCTTATAAAGCTGCACTTATGAATCATGGGTTACTTAGCTCGAGCTTATAAAATCAAGAGCTTATAAAATCGGGAAAACCATGCGTGGCCTCGCAGTATCTATGGAAATGCGAGTCATATTTGTCATTTGCAATACTTTTTATGCGGGATCAGTGCACTTTTATCCTTTTCGCTAGCGCTCATGTACCGATTAATCATTTTTGTTATGGCGCTTTGAATTTTTGTGAAACTTCTAACTGCCGTTTTTGCAGACCAAAGAAATCAGTAGAACAGCAGAAGTGCAATGTCTCAGGATTCGGAATTTCTCGTTTATAGTCACTGCTATTTTCTTTTGAGGTCGTAGAAAAGTTTCTTGTTTTGTAAATTCATAATGGTTTCTTTTCATTAAGATCTTAACCCGTTAAGTGGGTCTGATACTCTGAGGTGTGAGTATGAAACAGTTTACGACCCCGCAATTCTCAGTCCCTGCCTCAATCCAAACACCCGTCTGTCTTTACTACGTGTGTACAAGAGATTCTGGGAAACTTAAACCAACTTTATTGAAGTTGTCACATGTTGCTTTGAACTTCAGGTAGAACAATTACCATGTCTAAATCGGGTTTTAACTGGGTCATGCCATCGCTTCCGTATGTTTATTAAGATTAACTAATTTCGTATGCGCAAGTTGTAAGGATGCTTGTGTCAGAGTAAACAACATGCGCGCACATTTTTCGGCGGGTAACGCTATTGAACTGCGTCAAGTGTTTGATTTGGATGACCAATCGAACCGGGCAATTTCGTTTGACGCTTCTCAATTTGGTCTAAATACCCTGAAGTGATTCACACGGTTTGCTGCAATTGAGTGCTTGCTGATATTGCCCTGTACTCCGTTGAATATCTGTGTGTTCTCAAATCCGTTAAGAACCTCGCTTGCGCTTTTTTCATTGTGGATGTTTGCAGTTGGTATGTCGTTTATCGTATTACTCTGGATACGTTTCCCTGTGACGTATTTTCATAAGCTTGGGTGGTCCAAGTTAAGTCCAGTCAGACTCTGGGCGATTTCGCAATATTTTCGCCCGCTTTCGCAGCATAGTTTGACCATTTATCAGTGTTAGTTCCAGGTATGGAAAGCGGCAGCGTGATCCTTTCTTCTTGTGACCCATTCACAAACAACATGATAAAATGACTGGACTGTGCTCTTCCTTCGTGCAACTCTTACTGATGTCCAGCACAGGCTATTAAAATACGTTGCTTGTGTTGTAGCTCTGCACCTGAGCATTCCCTAGCCTACTGGATATATTCACGTTTGCTGCAGTAAGTCCTATAAGGAAGTTTGACAAACAGAAAACTACATTTCCGCAAGATTAAGCGGACTCATTCTCAAGAGGACTTCCTCGTCAGGCTTTTCTGTTTGGGAATATGCATCTGTCACACGAGGTACTAAATGTACGTATCCCCATGCAACCCTGTTAGAGCGAAAAATTTTTAAAGTTTTTTTGCAGTTTATAACAGGTAATTAGTAGTGTGACTGACTGATGTTCAAACTTGAAAAAAAAACTGACGTCACGAAGGGCGCAAAGCAATATTTTTATTTGATCTGACGCTGAGCATCTCTCTTGCTTTAACAAGCATTTCCCATGCATGTGCAACGCAAGTTTTGAGTAAATTCCTCTGAAAAGATGCAGATTGAGAAGGTCAACTGCTGGCCAACTACTGGTTTAACGGTACCAGTGGCGTAACCAGCCCAAAATTTTGGGAGGGGCCAAGTATTTTGACTGTGAGCGAGCAAAATTATTTTGTTTGATACACCGGTTCTCAAAGCACAAAACGACAAGATATGCAAGAAATTTTGGGGGCATGGCTCCCTTTTTGCCCCCTGGATACGCTTAAGAACGCAAACCGCATGTGGATATCAAATTTTTCCTTTACTGAGCGCTGCGTGCATCATCTGCTCTTAGGCTAGGTCCTTCATTTCGCCTTTTCAAAACGTAAACAATGACCATGTCTAAAGGGAGTGCAGAACTGCTAGCGTCGTTCACACTGGAATGTTTGTAAGTGATTGCACATGCAAATCTTTTCGGGTTGTCAATGAAAAATCATAAGCCATGCTGTTCAGCGGAATATTTTCGTGACCTCAAACGCGCGGAGCACTTTTTGTTGCGTGCTCGATTAGGCTCTTAATGATCTCCATTCTCCAACGTTTCGAGCAAACTTATGGAACTTTTTCCGCCGTTTTGAAAAGAATGGCGGGACTGCGCAGAACCTATGAACCATCGAAAAAAACTACAATCTGGCAAATATGTATTTAGAGATATTAAAAATTAAGGCTTTGAGTTTTTTGAAGTGCGGCCTGACCTTGTGCTAAGTTCTTCGTGGCGAGTGACGCCGTTATCAAAATTTCGGCAAACAAACTTGCGTTGGATCTGATGACATGTTGATGACTTTTACCATTCAGTTTTTTCATGCTAACTACAGTTTTACTGACCACGTGTTGAGAATATGTCAACAAGGGGTCATTACAGCCTGGTCGTCCATATATTTGTGATCGTGCTTCTGCGCGCATTTGTTCCTAATTAGTTCCAGGAAGTTTATACGCTTGGTTTGCGTTGCTGGTCTCCGCGCAGAAGTGCACGATTATGCTGTTGCCTTGGCAAGATTGATGACGGACGCCTTGTCAGCGTCGCACCGTATGCGGTGCAGTGGGTGGATGTTGACAAAGAGTGGCGGAAGTAACGCAGCGGGCATTGCATGTACGTCATTGTGCATGGTAAAGTGCGGGCTTGAAAATATGCCGTTGAATGTGTCTGCAGTCATCCGACCCGCATGTCTGCAGTGATCCCCTTACGTTGAAATTACATAAAAACAGAACGGTACTTCAATTCANCGATCCGTTGAAACTTGCCGGCGTGAAAGTTGAGCTTTGCACTGAATGCGATCTTTCAGGAATAATTTTGATCATTTGCGTGCGAATGTTTTTGTGTTCCAGTGTTGCGGGTAAAAAGGTTAGCTCGGGTTTTTTATTTAAGTAGCGCACCAATTAACTGAAACAATTTTCGTGTGTTGAGCGATGCCAAGAAGCTGCCACGTTTTTTGTCCGCCCAATCACTAGGACGGTCCGGCACAAATTTTTTGTTTTCTAATAAATTCCTTAAAAGCGTTTGGTTCCATCATTTTTATCGGGGATATTACCCATCAGAGTTGTTAATCGTATGTTTTTTTGTCTCCATCTGTAATTATGTTGCTTTATACTTGTATGTTTGTCTCGCATTGGGTTGCATTGGTTTTATTCTTTGAATACGAAAAACGTAGTGCGAAAACATTTTACAGGTAATAAGTGTAACCGCCATGTGATTGCTTACGAACGAGACAGAATTTTGGAACGGTAGTGAAAAGTTTCTTTATTTTCAAGCGATTCACTTGTCTTGTTGCAAGAGTAGAGTGAGCTGCTTCAAGATTCACTTTTGAACCATCTATCTGCTTTCCCGTTCCGTAAGTTCTTTGCCCTGATTCAAAGTACGAAACATCGGTCAAAAGAATTTCGCTATTTGACATCGTGAAAAAAACGGTGCTTTAACGTAACCAAACGGTTCTACGGAACTTGATGACGAACCGGAAACGGTGACGTCAGAACCTGTCGTCGCTTTGGAGCATCGCACCAAAGCTGCGTTGCAAACGAGGTTGAGCACAGCTGGACAGCGAGGATAAGTTCGGTTTAAAATATTGTGATGATTCTTTTGCTATGCGAGTAGTGTTTGAAGAAAATTATAGTCGCTGATTTTGATTCAAGCGACGCAAATACTTTTTGCATAATAACTGCTTGAGTGTACGATTAGGCAACCGCTGTCGCTTTCATTACCCTGCTGATCATCTCGGTATTTGTAGAAAGAGCTGTGTGGCAGTTCAGAGTCATTCATTACACAGTTTCTGGCTGTAACAAAACAAGACTTCTCATTTACTGAATGTTAATGCTTGGAGAAGAGAATTTGAATAAATTAGTGGATTAGGCGTTTTAGTAGATAGCCTCCTGGTATCCTGTCCAGCTGGTCACTCAGCACCACATACGGCTCTAGAATTTCGTGCGCCTGCAGCGTCGTGCCTATCTGGTGCAGTGTGTTTATGAGAAAATGTTGTGATTGCTGAACCCGGCTTGCGGCAGATGGCAATGCGCGATAACAGGTCACACCGCCATGTTTTGTCGTATTGCGGCCGTTGTACTCTTGCTTATTGGCTGCAAGTTTCCGCTCCAATCGTTGCTTAGTCGAGTGTTTTTAGGCTCAATATGGTGACAGTTGCCACAGCAATGAATCGTTCGTGGTCACGCTAGTTGGGTGTACAATGAACAACAGTCTGTATGAATTTGTGTATACTGCATTCGAATCATTCACTTACTTCGATTTGCTAAGGCTGCTCTGTGTTCAGGTTACGTGCTTGAGCTCAGTGCTTCGATTGCAGTATGTGCATGTGTATCTCTTTCACGTGTGAAGGCAGCTGCCAAAACGTATTTTCGCGTAAAACAAAGTTGGAGTCGTATCTTATCGCGTACATTACACTTGAAGCTGGAATTTAAGTTAAATGGACGCGAATGAGCACTTGGTAGCGAATCGGTTATCTTCACATTTTGTCCTTGGTCATATTTTCAGCAAATGTAGCATAACCGCGGAACAACTGGGGCACAGTTCACCAAAAGAGTGTGTGTGTGTTACTCGTTGCAACAAAGTCACATTATTAAGCGTGCTTAGATAAGGTTATCTTGTCAAATAATCACTGGTGCGCGTAGTGGCAGCTTGCAGGAAATAGCAAATTGCTTTGACGATTCGTACAGCTTCACGCCATCAGCACTGTTCCTAAATCGAACATACTTTTCTTGAGACGCAAATTGCTGCCTCTTACGACTAAATTCCCCGGAAGCTTTTGATGTTTCCCTTCATTTGTTAGCAGACAAAAGTGTAACGATTTGCAGTCGCACCGTTGGGATCAAAGACTAGGACCACTGCAGCAAGTTGTGTGAACCAAGCTGACGGTGATGTCACAAAAGATAATGCAGATAGCTCATGATCTGGCAAGCAAACAAGTGCATCGGTTTCACCCTAAGTCCGTCATAACGTTCTGAGCAGCGTGCGTCGATCGAGGATCGTCACGCGTAGAATCAGATGTCGCAAAATCACCGGGCCGTGACAAGCATGCGTATAGAATTTTACCTCACGTAGCGGTGTAATCGATCAGGTGCGGCGTTGCTTATCGCCTACCTGGCCGTTATATGGTACGATGCATCGAAATTGTGAAACTGCGTTTGTGAAAACGTTTTCGAAAAATGTTTTTCCGTTGATGTTGAGAAACAGCACCCTATTTCTGACGGACAGATAGAACCCTGTTCGCAAATTTGTTCGACTTGCTTTTTGCAGTAAACTTTTAACACTTCATGACAGGGCAACGCTCTGTTAGTAGCATTTAGGTCAGCTAGGTTTTGTTTATTTGTATTCAACGGGTTGTTTGCCCATGAAAGCATGGATAATGTACCAGCAAACCCTTGTTGTAAACTGAAAATGACCTACTCCTTTGCTTTGCAGGCACAAAGTAGGCAAGCTATTGCCAATTCGTTTTGAGCAGTCGGTGCAATTTAAGCCTGATGGGTTCTTAACCATGTAAACAAAGCCATGGCGGATCGACCCCACTACATTGCAACAACGAACAGAACTGTAATCGTACCAACAAGCGTTAAGCCCAAGGCACCTCTGACACCAACTACTCCTAATCAGTCTGGTGATGAAGTTCTGAAGTACATTCGAGAAAAAGCCAAGCATGCTGCCGATTATTACAGTTCTGTTGGACTAGCAAACGGGGATTTGATCAGAAGCCCGCACTCCAACAGTCGACCCAAACGACGTTCAGCAAGCCCGGAGAAATTTTCCAGAGTTAGTTCTACCTGGAATCAACCAACAGCGCCGTCACCCAGCAGATACGGTGCGAACTGGGTAAAAGTACGGCCGCACACCTCCAATCGAGAAACTGACCCTGATTCGTACACTCGCCCGCTGTCAACAGGCAGCACGAGGCCGGATCGTTCTCAGTCACGGTCAAAATCGACATCATTGGATTTTACTGCTTTGGCTGCCGGCAAAGACACTGGCAGCGCCGAGAGTGGCGCTTCAAGGAATGTGTTTTCTCATGTAGCTCACCTGCCTGCGTATCTAANTGAGAGCGACAGGGGAACCGGTTCTTTAGAGCGCCGGTCGAGAGCGCCAACCAAGGATGAGCGGGTCAAGTCGTCGTCCCTTACGCGGATGGGAAAGCCTGCACATTTTCACGCGGACAACGGCGAAGGATTGAAAGACGTGCCGAGAGTCAGCAGTCACTTGCACGATTCCGTTTCTTCTTTTGCCGTTGCGACGCCGGTTGAGCAGCAGGGTGATAGCATCAAATCTGCCAAAGTCGAACTGTCGATACAGTATTCAGTGCCTGTCGCAAAAACCCCGGTCAAAAACGGAACGAGTGCACGGCCAAAAGATGCAGAGCATCGACGGCGAGACCGAGATTTGTCGAAAATGAAAACTGAAATAATTTCTTCCAGTTTTGATTCTGCGAACTCGTTGAGGCCTTCTGTTAAATCACGGGGTTTCGGAAGCGCGTCGTCTTTGGACCAAGCTCTGGCAAACGGTTTAAATCTACCAGACGTTGAACCAATGGATTTGCAGTCCAAGAGCTTGCCACCAAGCACTAAGCACATTAAAAAGGTTCGTTCATTCGTTGGTAGGAGCGTGCTACAGTTTTATCCGTTACATTTTGTCGTGCGGAAATCTCACCGGACATGAACCTTCCGATCCGTGGATTGTTTGACACCGTACTGCCGAGAAAGGATAGACGTTTACTTCGTTCTGTTTAATTCAGGGTTCTCCAAACTTTTTTGTCAGATGGCCACATCGGCTGCCACACAACAGCTCGAGAGCCGGACATCTTTACGCAATGTGATTGTTTTGGGATATGGCATATTCTGCCAAATCAACAATTGTTTCGTCAATGTATTACGCTTTTGATTATGAAAAAATGCTTTTCTGGCCAGATTAAATGGTTTCGCGGGCCGTGTTTGTCCCGCGGGCCGTAGTTTGGAGACCCCTGATTTAATTCAATTATAAAATTATTAAATTCAGTTATACCAAGCATACCTGGCCACATTTAACCATTTCATCAGTAGTCTTAAAAGATGCTGTTTGTGTTACCGTAGAGACTGTTCCGTAATACCCAGTTGATCTAACAAGGCTATTATGGAAACACCACAGTTTTGTTTTCAAGTTGGAGGGGCGTGTTTGTTTACCATTAATATAGGAGCATCGATGTAGTTTTCATTTCAGCGCTAAGTTCTTTGCAGAGAAAAATCTTAACTTTACCTGTTACGGGCCATTTACTAGCTGTGGGTATGAACACGGTACGTTAAAAGACTTCATTTTTTTGAACCTGTGGACCCAAGCCCGTTCGTGTTCCACGGACTCCCTGTAGGTGAAAGTCAAACTAATAAAACATTCCGTAACAAATTGACTGATTTGCATAAGTTGTAAGGAAGCCTCCTGGTAATGGTGTTCGTTGATTTTCGTTAGGAATCGTTGCGATAGGCACTTTTGAGTAAATGATGTTGATATAATTCGTGAGACAAACAAGACATTTGGAAAACAACCGCTATCATTAAAATAGCATTGCCTGGCCTTGGTTGAGTGGTATTCCATTTCAGCGACTTGCAATGAGGTTTTTGCTTTACTATTTATTATCCCAGAAAACGTCATAATGTTTTTTTTGTTTTAAGCTGTTAGAAGTACGTATTTTCCTCGCGTTTGCAGTCGAAAATGTTTTTTTTTCTAAAAAATGTTTGCTCAGAATTACATGCGCGTGCTGCAAAAAATCCCATACCAAAGCAAAAATCCAGCTTGTCTGCATCAGGTCGGCTCACCGAAAAAAGTTTTTGTGAGATTGATTTAGGAGGAGATTAAATGTTTCAATATGTCAGTTCATGAATGGCAGTGTTGCTTTGTAGCAACTTTTTTGTCGTTACAGCAAAAACTAGATTCACGGGATTCCAGCGCTGCCAACAGCGCCAGTGGCAGCCCTCTTCCTCTCCGCAAACACAAAGATAAATCCGTGCGATCAAAGTCGGACATCCCCGACCACAAAGTTCTGATTACCAAACTGAACAGAGTGCAATCTGAGAAAGATGTTGTGGATGGCTTCTCATACGGTTTGTGCTCTGCTGGGTAATTTGACTAATGTTTTTGGGAAGATATAGGTCACTTTACAAGTAAGAACAGGTTTTGTATTGCCTAACCGTGTTTGTCTCTAATTTCATGCGAAGCGGCTGTTACAGATACAACGCAGTTCTTCCACCTGCTAGGCTCCTTTCTTGTGCGTGTGTGTGTGTGTGTGTACGCGCGCATAAAGTTTCCGGTATTAATTTTGTGAACTTCGTTTCCAACAGAACCTAGCTTTGAAGACGAGAGGCGAAGAAGGCACCACTTCGCTCACTACGACTGGCAGAGCATGATGTTTTCGTTCAAAGACGTGCTGGTGGCAATGGAAAATTTAAAAAGAAAAAACACCGCGACAGGCGCCAGTAAAGCAGCTGCCCTCGCTGGTACGTTTTTCGTGCAAGCTTCGCACATGCGTCAAATGTAAAACAAACTGCCAGCTTGACTGGTGCGGTTGGTTCGCTGACAATAGGTTTTCATTGCGGTACCTTTTGGCCGACGTTTATCTTTAGGTGTAACTGGTGGCACCCCCAGTTCACAAGTGACTTACGACGCTCGGCTGGTTAATGCGCAGTGACGACTGGTCGCTGTCTTGTTCACCGCGGTTTGTTTATCAGCTGACGGCGCGGGAGAACGCTTTAAGCAACCGCGGATACGAAATCGTGCGTGGGAGTGACTCTTTAAGAAAATTGAGTTTCCACAATGACGAATCGTCAACACGCCAGCGTCAAATACTGGTAGTCATCGCAAATTGACCTAAATTGCTCAGACGCCGGTGACAAGGGAGTCTCACGTCGATGTCGTTCCTCCGGCGAAACAACCAATAAAGGGTCGTGCCGCCCGGTTGTGCTTAACCCCGGTTCAGCAGTCCAACGGCTGTCTGCAGATGTGCAGATGTGCACTTTGTTTATGAGCACCATGCCACTTTTCTGGTGCGAACGATCACGACCTTCCTGCCATGTGGCCGTTGTTTCTTTACCTCGTAGCAAATAACGACAGCCTGGGAAGCAAAAATTCGAGCCGCAGTGGAAGTGTGGAGGACGTGTCGATCGAAGAGGACGCCGGTTTCGAAAACAACAGTTACAACGACCTCGTCGCCAGGTATTGCTCNCAGGGTTTCAACTTGCGTCGCATGTCCCGTGCATGTTCTCCACTCGGAGTTATTTAGCCACCACCACCCCTTGTGCATCGTGTCGGCGTTGCGTGCATGTTACACGCCGGCTTTTTTTCATTCACTTCGTTGCGAGTTTAACACTATTCCAAGTTTAAACCAGCTGGCGCGTAAAGATTGTTATATCTGGTCTCAAACATGCCACTGGCTTATTCTTGATCATATTCAAATCTTTGTGTGTGTTCAGACAAACCTGAGTTGAGAAATCCTGGCATCGACCCGTCGCTGTGTTTGTGTGTCCCTTATCTAATTCTTATCTGATCGCATTTGTTGCTTTTAGCTGTCCTTTTTTTCGCAACGAGATTGGCGGCGAACCGGATAGAATGATTAGCTTCAATCACTGCCATGACAACCATTCCACTGTTTTTGTTCAGGTGAGTTGGTGGTTTGATTGGAGGTAGCCTGCGCGCGTGTGCATCCATGGAAAAACGTTGTCCTAAACCAGCTATGTCCAACCCGCGGCCCAGGCGAAGGTTTTGTGCGGGCCAGTTTAGGTTTTNGCTGTAGTAAAAGTATCCTGCATGCTGACAACCTTACCTTGTCTTAATAACCTTGAATTCGACACTTTTGATGCAGGTGGTCTTCTCAGTACCACTTTATCACGTCTGTTAAAATTCCAATTAGGATTCGAACGCTTTCAGTGTAGTAGCTTCAGCTAAATTTGGTTTGCTCAGATCTAAGTAAGTCATTCAATGTGCGGCCCTCATTAATATGTCATCAAATGTGCGGCCCTGGTTAAGATAGCGACATGATTTTTGGCCCAGTAAGCCATTTGGGTTGGA
>JGI24159J19872_10012561_pt1 | contig 11039 bp, 12 predicted proteins | sample Ectturendosymbi4_FD_19872 | JGI IMG/M metagenome (IMG submission 19872)
ATGTATTGCACAAAAGTGGATTTTTCAATTCTGACAGAGTTACAATATCCTGTTACCAACAAAGTACAAATAAAGTCGTGAACAGGAACAGTATTGCGCGCCGAGCACTGGAAATACGCGAGCTGAGACAGCAGAAAATGCTATTTTTTTCCAACACGCTGATTCAAATCACTTTGTTTGTTTCATCATAGGACAGCGTTTCGATTGTTCTGAACAACGTATGCAAAACAAACAATTCAACTTTAGAATGCTATTCAGACCAAGAAAGTCATTTGCTTCACTTCAGCACATCTAAACAGAAATCAAAACTGAAAAATTGTTAAAAACATACTGATCGTGATCATATGCAAATAAAAAGTATGAACGTAATGAGTTTTCTACTGTTACGCAGCACAAGCAAGGTTTTGGGTAAATTAATAGAGCAATGACATCCTAAAATACTAAAGTGAAACTCTTTAGGTGTTGTTGCTGTCTCTTCGCTCTCGGAAGATGAAACGAAAGGAGATAGCCTGTTTGCCGTAAGTCTACAACCTGTACACCTCTATGTTTCATTGCAATGGTTCTGCTTCAATGCAGGTGGTGTGTAATGTGATATTACGAATGCCCCGCAATAGTTCTAGCACCCAAATATATCTTTCAGTGGTGATGAAGAACAAGTTAGATCTGGCAGAAAAACGATGCGTTTCGTGTAATCACAAATTTTAATAATTTGTTATGATTGGCCTTTAACAGTCACTGACAATACAAACACAGCATATGTGCAAGTGCTTAATTGACAATGCTACCTCAAAAATGCAGCTTTTGTCTATTCAGATCCAAATTGCTAGGATTCAGCACACTTTGTGAAGCAAATATTTCCAAGATCAAAACTTGTACAGTTATTTTGTGAATCAGAAGTGCAGAAAAACATGGCATTTGTGGCTCTTGCAAATAAATACATGTACGGCCCTGTGATACGAGTAATATATAAGGGCAAAAGTTTCAGAGCAGTACTTGGCTGTTTTTGAATCAATAGCAGTAGATAAAAACAAAAGAAAGTCCTCCGTGTTCACTGCTCGTAGATATATTTCTGTAAGAGACAAGGTGTTAATAGTTTATGGTGTTGTGACACATGGCTGCTGGTAAAATACACTATGTAGTAATTTTTGTATCAGATGCAATGTTTAGCAGTGTTGATCAATGCAAAGAGTCAGCACATAGGACAGGAAGGATTGAGATACAAGTAATCAGAATATCAATTGTGATACTGCAAGTAAAAAAGCTCGTCGCTTTAACCATTAGGGGCCGAAAATTTTCTGGCCGTCAGATCAGCTAAATCGTTTTACATTTTGGTATTTGATGTGTCCTAACTAATCTGAAACCTAGTTTGATTGCATGGGTTCAGTAGTTTTTTATATATCTAATGTTCCAAAAATGAAACAATTGCAGGAACCGGGTACTTTTTTATTCTCTTATCGTCTATTACAGTACTAGCAAGCTGTTCGCCATATCATATCTTTGCTACATATTTACGCTTCTTTCCATTACATTGGAATGTGGATACTACATTTAATAAGTCACCACAGCTTACAAACAACAAACTTTCGTTATGACATCACACACTTTGTGACGTCATTTTTATTGTATGGAAATTTCAAACAAGCAAGACCTGTTAGTGCGCTGCAACTGAACAGCGCAACATGTATCAAATTTACTGTATTGAACAATAAAGCACAATGATGCATTTTTACCAATTACTGACATTTCTCATACATCACATCCTCAAACCCCAGGCCTTCACGTGCCAAGTGATTTTTCTTGATTGTCAACAGTGGCGTACGCAGAAAATTTTCATGGGAAGGTTTCATTCAGTGGCGTATGGTGGTCATGTGTATTTGGGGTGCACTCTTTGTCACAATTTGACGTCATATTCACGTTTCCAAACCTACGTTTTGGCGAAGTTTGTTGACATAATAAGCATACTCTTCTACACGCACTCCCCTTATTTTATGTGTCATTGCACTGAATATAAACTATCAGCGCTCCAAGTTACGATATAGGAGGAAAATAAACTCAACGCTACGACACAGCGGTTTATAAGTGCAAAAATATCAGGCTGCGTGTCAAAAATAGGAGAGTAAAACACACTCATCACTGCGTCAGAGCAGTTTATAACGGAAAAATGAGGTTGCGCTGATGTCTTGTCGAATACGAGCAGTCGAGCATAAAAGTGTACGGTTGGACTCGCTGGCGCATACCCCGGTTTGCAAGATCGAGTCTTGCTCAACTAAACAAGAATTGAGAATGCGCATAAAGTACGCAAGAAAACTTTCAATTTTTTGTAATGTATAGAAGTCCAACAAACTTTTAGTTTTCTTTTTTTCCTGCTGAGACATTATCAAATGCATGCATGCTTCTATGTTAACAACTGCTATTTTTCAGCTCGTGCAACAGTTCTGTCATGCTGGACAAAAGGTCTGCAAAAAGTGGTGGAATGGTTTCTGGATACAGACGTCAACCCAGAGTCCCACCAAAACCGAATTATTACTTTTTGGCCCATTTGCAATGTTCCTTGAGATTTGCATGCAAATTCATTCTGTGATATTTGTTTTAAGTCGACAAATTAACAAGCAAAAGTATGCGACAGCAGTTAATCTTCTTTGCGAAGGTAAAACGTTTTTGCAAAATATCAAGCTCAAGGGGAGGGGTTAACGCCATCCCCCCTCTCTTGCGTACGCCCTTGATTGTCAATCACTTGGTTTTCAAGTGGGTTTCAACTCTCGTGCCAAACGGTTTTTCTTCGTTTATTTTTGACTTGTTTTGGATTTTCCTTCATATGCTTCAAAGTTAAATGGTACCTTCGTTGGAAATCAAATCCCAAAGCATGCAACCAAAGCGGATTGTTTTTTTTTAATGAACATCTTGACTGTGATGACCGAAGTATGGAACCATTTACTCAACAACACTGAGAAACTTTGAAAACACACCAAACTGCTGAAACCTCGCTGATGTAAGATCGGAAAAAGGTTTCATCTCCACCATTTTATCACCTGGCGGCAAAGCTGTGCTGCCAGTAAGATGCAGATACCTTTTAGTATCTCGAAACCTTGCCCTTGACATGCTCAAAGCTGCAGCTAGTAGGCTACTTGAGTATCAGCACTCAGCTGAGGTTGACCAGCAAAGGTCTTCTTCTGAAAGTGAGTGGAATCCAGAGAGAATTAAAATCCCAACAAACCTGTTTAAAGATGTAGGATTCAATTGGAAGTTTGGGCAAATTTTTGCCCGGAGTACAATTCACTTTTTTCATAAATTAAATTAAACATATCTTTTTCAAAACACATGGTAAGGAGCAGAAACGTAACGAGGGTAGATGGCGCCTGGGACAAGAAACAAGTTTTTAGCGCCCCCATGTTCGAGCGTATGCTTTTTTGGGAGTAAATGCACTATATTGACGAAGTACTTGCGAAACTGTTGGTACTTTTAGACGCCTCCCTGTGATTTGGCACTGTTGGTACTTTTAGACGCCTCCCTGTGAGCCCCCTGGCCCCCTCGTTATGCCCCTGGTAAGGAGTTCGTATAGTGATTTAGAATAAAGATCAGCAATTTTGTTCTTCAAGTCTTCCAGATTTATGGCAGGCAGTGAATCATCATATGTTAACCTGCTTCCCCTTACTGGTAAGGGGATGGAGTTCCTATCTCATCTTCCAGAATCTCCCCACTTCCCGCATCTGTTGGTAAAATTTATCTCGGAGGCCCTGATTGCATGTACCCGTACAGGATTCATAAGAATGCCCCACTTCCCACCATTGTTCCAAAAATAGAACACTTCAAATCCTCCAGTTCTATGGTCGCCAGTGAATCATCATATGTTAACCGGTTTTTCCTCACTGGTAAGGGGATGGATTTCCTGCCTCATCTTCCAGAATCTCTGTATTTTATTTGCACTGCGACTTCTCCACGTCTGTAGCAGGAACTAGCTTGTTATGTCAAACACGAGCTTGTTAGCGCCTAAATATTCATTTTGGATGACGAATAAAAGCAATTATATCGTCTTCTTCCATGTCTTTCTCTAATATTTGTGCAACAACTTGCTGCAGGCTGCAGCGTTAAGTACGCCTGCTGCCATAGCTGCATATGATAAACTAGGCTGCCGTTTTCTATCGTTTACAGTAAGGACACCTTCACATTTTCATAAGTAAGTAACTTGTGCTTGCAGTAAAACTAACATTGTCGTGTCTAGCATCTTTTTTTGACTGTATTTAGTTTTTGTGTCTCTGTTGAGTATTGCTTCTTTTTTATGAAGTGTTATGTTTGATTTTTTTGTTATCAATGTCAGTGAGTTTAAAACACAGAAGAACCGCAGGAATGGTGCAGTGAGACCAGGTAATCGCAAGATCTTTGCTGTGCAATCTAGGAGAATGGCCATTTCTCAAATGTTCTGAATGTTTGGGATGTTATTTTTCTTTGGCCGATAAATTGTCATATAGCTGCGAAACAATACAATACACCTGATAGTACAAATGGTAATACCACTTATGCTGCATCTGAATTAAATGAAGATCAGCCATTCCAATATGTTCATACATATGCATGCTCTGAGCTTTTGTAGATTGCGGCGTTAAACTCTTACGACAATATTAGGAAAAGCCATGAAATCTTTACACTTGTAGCCTAGTGGTGTACTAGGCACATTTGCCTGCTTACGCTACACAAAAATAGCAATCTTTACTAAAAACTGCTTGATGCATTCCAGTTGTATCACATCACAGTAGATTATGACGTTTAGTTCTAAAAATGTATGACCTAACGCTGACTAATTGGTACAGCAAATCTCTGTCATTCTGCAACTGAATTGTACCAATCCTCTTATGAACACAACTCCCAGCTGAAGGTTTTACAGCCTAGCCTACCGGAGAAAAGTACTGTTGACGTGTCTCTCACTCTGTAACACACAAGCACGAGCTGTGAATCTGATTCACGCTATCCTATGCTATCCTAAAGCAGTGGTTTCAGTCCGTACGTATTGTCCGTATAGTTGGGCCACTGGCCGCAACAGTACCCCACTTCCAGCCATTGTTCCAAAAACGGAACACGCAAAAGAAAAACCCTGGTGGCATCGTAGTCTAATGAGCACGTAAGAAATTTGGTCAGTACTTTCGGGAAGCCTTCAACAAAAGAACTTCGATAGTTTTATTGTTGTTTACTTCTTGCTGTAGTTTTGGTGCTCTGTCAAATCTGGACATTATAAAACTCAAAAAAGCCCGTGACGTATTGACATCATACTCAAAGTAATTACGTTACTGGAAATTTATAACGACTGTTTTGTGAAGCAAACTATGTCGCAAAACAACCTATTATAAGCAAACAAACGCTGACGTCTTTCTAAGAAAGCTGGGTAGCTCCATACAGCATGTTCCAAAATTGAAAAAGTGGCGCCTAATGGGTTAAAGTGCTTCATTTCAAAGTATGAAGGTGTTAGATGTGGCTGAAGATTTTCTTTAAAAACAAGTGATCCATCCTTTCATTACTTAAGTTCATGCACTGATTGAAATATTTTGGTGTTCTATTCTTGCACCTGCTTATTGCGATTATGGTTCGTTTGGACTGAAAATTGCAAACTCTGCAAAAAGTCTGAATAGCTTGCACTTGTGCGCCTCGTGTGGAGATTCAACATCGCCTGATATCAGAATGTAGCGAAGAACAATGGACAGAACAAGTCATGACCGTGAATGCGAATAGTCAACAAACACATCTAAAACTAGGGGACTGCTTGTAGTTTTACGGCTGTAGTGCAAAAGTGCTGAAGGACCAATATGTTGTCAACTTGGCGCTTAAGTCGTGCACTGCTCGCCACATCTTCTTTAGCCATTTTTAAGAAACACCAATCAGTAATGGTGCGAACCATGATTAAATTTATCAGTTTAATTCGGTTTAAAAACTATGTNCGTTTCTTTTCTTGTGTATGAAATTTGATTAATCCTTTTTCCAAAACAACTCTGCAGAAGCTGTCAAAGGCACGAGCTGACTTTATGAACATTGAGACCGAGGCACAAAAATGTTTAAAACGAGTTAGTTGCTCAAAAAGACAAAACTTAGATTGAACAACTGACAACTGCAAACAGTGACGAAACTTATATATAAAATATTGGCCGATGCCTCTGCTTAACTGTAACCTAAAAATTATACAAAAGACAGGTTAAAACAAGTCCGAGTGCTTACAAACACATCAGTACGCAATGCCAGATAAGAGTGCCAAGAATGCTTTGAACCTTCTGCGTGACATTTTCCATTATGTTAAGACCAAACATATTGACGATTACTTCATTTCTCTAGACATTGAGAAGGCTTTTGATACAGTCAATTTTGACTTGCTCGGACAAGCATTTTCAAAAGTAGGTTTCAGCTCGCACTCGGTAAAGATTTCTTAATCTCTATACAGTAATGCAAAGTTTCACGTGATAGTTAACGAATGTTTCATTGAACAGATCTTCTTTCAAAGCAGGGTCCGGAAAGGAGACCAGTTGAGTCTATACCTCTCTCTCATATCCATAGGGCCATTGGTATCCAAACTCATTCTGTTTGAATAAGATAGGGGATAATATAGGTAATGGTTTGAAATACAGTATTATAAACAATTAATCTACAACTTACTGCTGATTTTGCTGGTCCTCTAATTTTGGATAATCCACCACATCATGGATAAAGGAATGAACGAGGCTGCATGGAAAAAATACCAACTTCTAATGAAGAAATCTTTAACCAACTTTGGCAAACCATCAGAAAAATCAATGATAAACTGGACATGTGGTGACGTTAAATCAATTTCATCTGGTGGCTTGACTTTTCCTGCAACGCATTTTGCTTCCATGAAACATATATCCGCATTGCGCCTATTAAACCTTATACTAAGAGCATCAGACGTTTACTTGAAACTGATATAAACTGTTCCCATTGCACAATAAGTAGCTTCGCCCTAGGGAGGTCTGCAGCCTAAATGAACCCTGGTCATTCGCAGCCTCCCACTCCCCCATGCATTTTATACATCGGTTTACTTGGAATTCATGTAATGTGTAATGTAATTTAGGACATTAAGCAGACCAAGGGGGGGTCACCGATAAATTTATGTGTTGCATCAAAGTAATCGTGCTATCGCCATAAAGCGTATGCTTTTCTTCTACTGCCACGTGTCTATCTCCGTGTTGTTTCATGTATTTGTGTGTTCCGGTTACTGCCATGCATGCTTATGTCTACTGCTTCGCATGTGGGAGTGAAGACGCTATACAATATAATCGTAACAATAGGAATCTGCATTTCCTTCGAAAATACAAATATCGACAGTTTCAAGTCACCAAATGTCCAGGTCATTCATTTGCATTCCTGGCGGGGAAGTAGTCACGTGTCCCAGCTATTCTGATGACGTAAATTAAGCCCATTGTGGTATATCGCCCGGGAATGACGTATTTTCTTTACTNGCAGCCTTNCAAAAGATCAGTGGCTTGCAATAAAANCTTTCAAAGACACGAGGTCACTATATTGCAACCGATCAATCCCACCTAGCAGCTCGACTAATATCTAATGGACCAATCAGTGCATAAGTGCACTGGGAATGGCAACAGGTATGTCACTAAATATTACATGTGAATGGGAACAAATTCTCAGTAAATGTAAAAAAAACTAAGATATAGCTAGACAATTTTTTTCTTCACAAGTTTTCGCTATTGTTGTTGTACACGCCTGTTGTCTTATGTCTGCCTATATTTTTGCTTCTACCCTGTAAAGTGTAATCATTATCCAGGCGCTCACCAGCTTGCATTTCTGATCTATGTGATTGTCATACTTCGCTTTGCTCTTTTTTTGTGAAAACGGTATTTCACATACATGTAAATAACCGTTCTTCTAATCATTTAATAGGTGATAAGCGAGTGTTCTCGCATGTACCGAAAAGTTGAAATATGTGCTTCTTGCGTTTATATTTATTAAACTGTTGAAATAACAAAGTTCACCTTTTTCAGTTTTCGCTCAAACTGTACTATCAAGGTCAGGGGCGGATCTAGGGGGAGCGATTGGGGCGATCGCCCCCTTCGAAAACCTACGAAAGTAACTTTATTCGACGTCGTTTTGTCTAATTTGGAGGACAGCATTCGCGATATGAGGCCATTTTGCTGTCCACTGTTTTGTTACAGGTGTTTTGTGGCGGATACTTCTCTCTTACAGTAGAGAAACCATTATGAGATTTGACTAGCAAATATTACTGAAATCGGCCCCCCTAAACTTACTGGCTGGATCCGCCCCTGTTCAAGGTTTGCATAAACAAGCAATGGCACAGATGGACATGGCAGTCATGATGCTTACATGGGCTGGAGCACACTCCACTGATTTATGAAGAGCATCTTGGTGTGTGGAAACATGAAAAAGACGCTTTTATCCAAACTTAGCAAACTATATGCAGTGTTTTTCTGAAGTGTTTTCAGGAACCGAAACGGTCTCTCATGCTTTTTCCAATGGCCTCTCAAAATGCGGTATATAACCTCACAGCACAACCACCATCAAATTTCACTAAAACTGCGTTCATGACCATCTTGGTATTCAGATGAAACAGTTGCGGTTTCTCAAAATGTCTTAACGGTCACTAAGGTCAAAATACCCTGGCTATATGCATGTTACAATTGCAAAGTTAGGAGGTGGATTTCGCAGTTAGCCCGACATTGTGATTTTGCGGTTGTACACTGTTGTATCAATTCGAAAGGTTTGTGGAGTATGAGAAAAACATNCTTACATGACAGAATGTTGCACAAGTTCTACACTTGAACATAAAAATGGCACACNATGGGTCACACTGGAACCTGTNTGNACCCAATATTTCAGTGTATGCAATAATACTCTACTAGTGGTAAAATATGGCCCTGGCTCATTTTATTCGTGTTTCTGGGCTTTGCATTAAAAGAAATCCACCGAACATTCTGGACGGCAAANTGACATGTAACGTTTCTTCAGAAACACTTTCATGTTCCCAGACCACAATGGTCCAAATGTGTCAAGATTTTCAAACAATTTGCGGAGAAAAACTTACGAAAATTTCGGAGAACATCTTAAGTGTTTACAATCCTACCTCAAAGTTCAAACTTTCGGGTTGACCGGCTGATTTATCCAACTGGTTGCTCTATGAAAAGTTTGGATTTGCTATTTTCCTTGAAAAAGCAAAGCACAAAGTTAGAAATAAGCGACAATTTAAACCAGTGGTTCTCAAAGTGGTCGATATCGACCCCCAGGGCTCAATTGGACCAACCAAGGGATCGATAAATAGTGACGGGGTCGAATGGGGGTCACTGAATGGCCCCTAAGTTCTAAGCATATTTTTGGATTGTGAATTATTTTATCATGTATTTCAAGTAAAAAGCACTCAAATTTATTTTGACACATACTTTCCTTGTATTAGTAACTGTTGGGCTAGGCCACGGGGTCCACAGAAAATCGCATGCTTTAAAGGTCAACTGACACAAAAATCATGAAATCCGTTTTTTTGATCGAAGTTGATGAAAACTGTCTACATGATCAAGCCTGTGAAGTTTTTCCGCACAGCGAGCTAAAATGGCTGAGTTATGGGCTTCCAAACATGCGAATCGGTCAAGCGCTGATTTTGCGGTTGTGCTCGATGATGCATAGACGTGACGTTTTTTTCAAACATGTGATGAAGCGCTCTTGCGTTGGACTTGTACGTTGTCAGAAACCGGCGACCTTGATTGAAATTTAGTTACTAGTAGTCTTTACTGCGTAGCGTTATGACAGCATTTACGCTGCCAGAAAGGTTGGTTTGATACAGTATTATTTATACGTTTTGTGTAGAAACGGTAAACTTTTGTTAGTTTTGCTTTTGTTTACTTGTTAGGCCTATGTGTAAACTGCAGGGCAAGTTAGTAAACAGACTAACTTGCTGACCATGAATTTGTTTAGCAGCTAGCCAGTTACTTTTATGGTGGCTATTTGCTTGCATGTTCAATCTGTTATGTTGTTGTTAAAGTGAATGAGTGTTGTGAATTGACCAATAACCAAATATTATCACTGTAAACGTCAGGGTTGCGGAGTCGTAAGGTGTCGAAGGTTTTTGGGTGGAGTCGGATTCCTGACAACCGTCGGCGGAGTCGGGTTGTTTTGTCCGACTCCGGATGTCCAATTGGATCATTATTTGCATAACATTCCTAAATTTGGAATTCCTGTTGAAATGGTACAATTTCGTTTGAAGATTTTATTGAAACAGAGGTTTCTTGCCGTGCACCACGATTTCCATTGATTTTAACAGTCAAATTCCATTCCCTTTATGTTAAGGAGTCGGAGTCGGAAATTTTGGAAAGGTCGGAGTCGTACACTTCACCTCCGACTCCTGTGGCAGTGGCAGTCCTCTTCNAAAGAAGAACAGCNTACGTTTAGGACAATTCCGCGAGAGCACTGGTTAATAGGAAGTGTCCATGGCATGCCCAAGTTAACAATTAAGAAACTTAGACCCGCCGGTTTCGCTCGAACCGCTCAGTTTATCACAATAGGATTGTATTCACTCATGGTTTTATTAGTATAATTTTAAGCACTGCGATATTCATCATAACAAGGGTTTATACCAGTAGCCATAGGTTAAAGCACGTAACATAAGTTACTGCAAACATCTAGGGTTAACAACAGGGGTTAAATGCGAATTCAGTTATTTTCATGGAGGAAGAGAGTAAGCGTCCCTATTAGGCTGACCTGAAACGGTCTGCCTGAAAATTGGATATAACCTGGGTTGGTACAGGGTCTAACCGTTCTGGGGTATTTGTTAGCTACAAGCGTGTCCTGGTTCACGAATTTGCCAGACCCCTCTCATTCGCCAACTGTTTCTTTTGAGTCTTGATCTAACCTATCAGACTACCTGTAGGTTGGATGCTACTCCGAGATGACCGTGAGCAAGACTGATTCAAGTAATATTTTTCTGGGCGAGAGGAAAACACAACGGGCCACGCCGTGGTCACGTGACTGCGTATCGCGCGATGCGTCAGCAATTCTGGTGGTCACGCGTTCGACGCGTGATCACG
>JGI24159J19872_10012562_pt1 | contig 11039 bp, 8 predicted proteins | sample Ectturendosymbi4_FD_19872 | JGI IMG/M metagenome (IMG submission 19872)
AACAGCTCTCTAGCGCAATCGGCGGAGGAGCTAGGGCGTTGGTAAGGCAACCAAAAACTGCTGTTTTTTCGGCCGAAATCGAAGTACGAATATATCGCACGCCGGCTCTCAAAGTGTTTGTGAAATATTTTGTTCTAAGTAAAATCTTGGACACTAATGTTGCATTGCATTTCAGCTGCTCAACAAATGATTGCTCCGTACGAAAAAGCAATTTGAGAACAAAGTTAGCTTCAGCTGGAATTATGTTTACGACAAAAAGCGACGCGGGAATTAAACACCAAATTTCGGTTGCACAGCAACGCGCTGATTAAACACCAAATTTCGGTTGCACGCTGCAGTTTCGTCATAAGTCTTTCAAATAAATGGCATTGCGCGGCGATCACAACCTGCATTGTTTGACGTCACGCTCCAGTCCACCACAGACGAGTTTCCACCTCCGATAACGTCAACAGTCATGGTCAGAGTGCGTCCAGACGCGACATAAGCGATATTTTCGCCATCCTCGAACTGCACTGCTGGGTACGTCATCTCGACACGCTTCACTTCATCTTTGACCCTGACCTTACATTGGGCCTGGCTTGTGGAGCAGTCAGACGGCGCGTGGTTGAAAACGTGAGCAGTGTACAAGTAATTCCCGGGCTCCGTCTGCGGCAGAATGACGTTGTTGCTTCGCATTGACAGTAACTTGCTGAGAAAGTTCGAAACGCCGGCAACTTAAAGTAACACTCTTAGAATATTATGAACACTGAACAGGGGCGTGGCGGGCGGGGGACGCGTGGGAACGGCGTTTCTCTTTTTGCACTAGCTTACAATGACGCATGGCTGCGATCTTACATATGTGCTAGCGACACGCAGATCCGCATTGCTAGACAAAAGTCTACATTGAAACAGGAAGATCCAGTGTGGAAATTCTTGTGGGTGAATGTTCACTTTATTCGAACTATTTGGTGCAGTCTTCCTTTTTCTTTGGTGCGGGAACGTCGTCCCTACACCTCTTTTTTTAGCACCCCTGATTATAAAGGAACGATTCAGCAATCGTCCAAGCCAGCAACTTAATAATAAAAGAAACATTCGGATGTGAAGGGTTACTTGGAGTTATCAGCAAAAATCATTGCCTGAAAGTGAAGAAGACGTCAACAAACTCTACTCAGCACTGACCTGACGTAGAAACTGTGACGAAGTCACGTGATCGGCGCTCCTTTTCGCGTAATGTAATCTGACGTCACACCAAACGTAATCCAGCCACTGGCAAGACGCGTTTTTGTAGGTGACCCCTCCTCCCCAGCTGCTAACCGAACATATCATCGCACTCTGCCTCCAGCTGTAAACAGCAAACGCATGCAACAAGCGAATGTAAATAAGAACGAGGGGTGTAGAAAGAACAACGGGGGTGTAGGTTTGAAAGGATCAAAAAGACATTCTACAACAATTAAGAGACATGGTCACAGCTGCACCAAGGTCAATGCCGGCAGCGAACGGAGAACCTACAACCACGTAGCAACAATTATACCCGTTGAACTTGTGCCGTCAGACAATTCAATAACATGTTGCAAGTGCTGGTCTACCTGCTCAGTGAGGTGTTTATACATTTGAGCGGAATATCATCGAGGTTGAAGTGATCCACGTTTGAAGAAGATGAAAATCCAATTCCAATCACATCATCAGCTTCCACATCTCTCGTAGATTTCAGTGTGAACTGAGGAATGGTTGAACAACTAGTTTTACCGCCATTATTGAGGCAATACGTCATACATGATGCTCCAGTTGCAACGCATGTCACGAGTTGTGAGCAAATTGAGGTTCCTTGTGAGGATTTCGCCAAATGCTACGGAAATCAAAGACCAGGCCGAATATAAGCATGTATACTTAACCCCTTACACCCAGAAAGTGTCAGAAGATTGCTTCAGAGAAATCTTTTCTCGCTTCCCAAGAACGGGCCGCTGGATACACGGAACGCATAACATGCTATCAACTACACAGATGCATTTCAAAAGGTCGTATTGTTTCCTCAGTCTCAGTCTCCGCACATCTGACGTTCAGCAAAAGAATTGACACATAAAGCACCCAGTGATCACCTGGTATAGCTGCCTGGTCGTGTGCGACGTGGCGATTGCGTGATCGGCAATCAATCTGTAGTTCGGAACTTCACCTTCGTGCCGCGCGGCTTGCCCGGACGTTGACGTGTCATACCAGTTACAAGGCAGGTGAGGTTGCTGGAAACACACAACAGACTGTCATCCCAACCACCTTGACACAACAAGACTTACCTAGAGAGTGGGCGTTGTGCCAGCAGTCTTATCAAAACAACCTCAAACCAACAACAAGCCGTTTATCGGTGCTAAGATCTTAAAACCAAGTACCGACCCTGCACTGCGGTTTGCTGTTTGTGCTGAAAGGGCAGAAGTATTCACGGGTGAGGCAGGTATCAGTCGGCTCGGTGCAAGTGCTGGAGTCGCTGCAGGCGGCATACGGAGACTTGTCGCACCCTTCGAACAGTAGTTTAGGTTCAACAATGGACAACAACAGTCTAACGGCCACACAACAACAAATGGTGCACCACTCGCTGCACGTCAGAGCAATGCTCCGACGGACTTTCCGGCGCTGTATTTTCTGCAGAGGTCTTTGAGACGTGTTCTGGGCAGATTCTAACCCCACATGAACCAAATGACTGAGGATAAAAATGAAAATCCTCGAACATTTCTTTAATATCCCTTCTACGATATTAGTCTGAAGTCCTGTTGTCGGCAAGATGGCTTGCAGCACACAGTCAATTTTCCTCACACAGGTCGACACAGCTCCAGGTAGTGAGAAGGATCACTGCTTTAAGAAAGTGAGCAACAACTAACTATAACAAGATACCTGGTGCTTTTAATTCCGCGGGGCCTGTGCACGTTGGACGGTATATCTGCAATCTGATGGGGTGAGTAGATCTAGCGAAGATCTCCCAGGAAAGCAAAGTACCTTCGCTGTGCATCCAAAAGCCAGGAAACAGCATCACGTATTTCTGCCGATTAAAAAATAATTCAGCATTTTTGGAATCTCCACATGCTGACAAGATCACACCGGATAGAGCCTGCCAGTCAGTGAATCCGATCGGCGTGAGCCTGGATCCACAAATTGCTCAAATTTGTATTTTTTTATTCCCTCCAGGATACCAAAAAGTTTACAGAGTTGTTGGGCATTTGGTCAAAATTCAGTCACGATCTATCATTGCAGGTTAACGAGTAAGATTTGCGTTTATTCAACTAAAAACAGCGATAAATCAACTCCACTCAACAAATTTTGGTGTAAAAGCTTACATGCGGTCCGTCAGGGTTGGACGTGTTGTCCACATTGATCTGGTTTTTCGGTGATCCCTCAAACTGAACGGCTCCAGCCTGGAAGTGGCCAGCTTGTTTCAGTGTTTCTAGACAAAAAAAACGAGAACTCGATACTCAGCACACACAGGAACTTGTGTTCGATAAAATATATTCAGCTGACGTTTCACTATGTTGCGTGAAAACGCTGCTACTTAAGACGCAGCCGGGCAGAACAAGGTGGAACACAGCTGTTGAAACTGCGTCATTGCACTGAACGCATCGCTCCAGTGTAAAGTAACGCTTGAGGTAACTGATGAGATGTGAAGCAAAATACTGTACAGGTTTTTCCATGAATAAAATATGAATGCTATGTAGGAAGTGTTAAACATGCTGTGCGTATAAATGTTCATGTCAAAAATCGCATTTAAGAAGCATCATAGCTGTTGGTGATTGCATGAACATGTTTTCTTTCCATTGTAATAGAGCCTTGCGTTGGCAATTATGAATTATGAACTTGTCGTAACAATTTCTTAAGTGGGTCGGAGCGAGGAAAGATAGTTTCGCTTTTTGCTACGAACGGTGGCTGCAGGAAATCTATTTGACCTGCGGCCAAAACCAGCATCCCTGGCTGTTGTCTGAAGCTTTTCCCTTTTAACTGGCGCAACAAGAGCTCGAGTTTTGAAAAGTATCGTCGCAAAAGTGGAGTTTGTTTGCTTAACCGGCTGACAGTATTTTCGAGTCGCCAGGCCCAGACAGATTGGTGGACAAGTTCATGATGAGATGGAACAGTCAGGTAGTTGGAGAAGATGAACAGAAAGTGACAGGAAGTTGATCAGCGGCTCAGAAGTAAATAAGATTTAGTCAAAAACAAACCGCTGACAACACTGAATGAAGCAGGTCCAAAAGCCAAGCAAGTAAAACGCCAAAGAAGCCATTGACAAGAACATAGCACTGCGTTGTTGTTGGTCGATTTGCAGCGCGACAGCAGCAGAAGTGCGCTGCTTATCGTCTCAAAGCCACATTGTATACGAGCGAAGTTCTGCATCACGGGTCGACAAAAGCTGGCCAAGCGAGGGCCAATACTAAGTTCTTCAAGCGTGACGTCACACCGCACACAAAAGCGCCAGAGACGCAGCGAATAAAGGCGGTGGTTGCGTTTGTTCGCTAATGGTTTGTCACAATATCTGTGATGACTCACAATCAAACCCAATGTGAAATGCAAACCACGAATTGTTGCCAAAGTAAACAATTCTTTGGACAATAAGACCAAATCAACGAGAAAATGCGTCACATATTTGGTATGAACGTCATGACGACCACTTTGAAATTTGCCAATAAACGTATTTTTTCCACAATTTTTCAATAAGCTGAAAAAACGAAACTACCACGAGTAAAAGTTTAACACCTGATGACGTGCAAAAAAGTGGGTGTAACCGAGGGCGTGGTTCACACCAACTCGGAATGTTCTGATGTTGAAGCATTTGATAAAAGCACCAAAAAGCAGCGGCAAAGATAACTTTGTATTTAAAAAAGTCATATACAGAGCTCCAAATGAGCTATCAATTCTTCTAGTTACAATTCTTGTAGTTACAATTGTCCGATTTTTAATGTTTTTCCAATGATCATGACACAATCTAAGACAGTGCATCTTAACCTTTTTCGGTTTCGTTCACCCCTATTGCATTCCCATTCACCCTACTGCTTGCCTCCCTTCCGTTGCCCATGAGCTTGTTCAAACACGAAAATCATTTCTCTGACATATACGTGGAAGTCATGAGGAACAGTTGTTGCAAGGCTTTTAACTGCATTAACAAATTGCACTGACAATTTCCTTATACTATGGTGATTCAAGAAAACCAACCCAAAATTCCCTATAGATGTTTCGAAAGACGTTCTGATAAAAATCTTGCCGAAGTAAACTTATTGTTGAAGCTTGCCTTCATTCAAAAATCTGGTTCTAAACTGCGAAGCTGATGAAGCTGGCTTGTCCTGATCGATTTCATCTATACATTTACATTTACTTTCATCAAAACAAAGAGTTTTTGAACGTATTTCTTAGACCTTCTGTAGGTTTTTCATGAGATATAAACGCATATTACTATTAGATGGTGGAATCAATTCCAAAGTGGCAACAGATAACTATAAATAAATATCACAAATAGGCTACTCCTTTACTTCAAATGGTAAGGCCACTCTGATCAGTGTTCACGTGTCTGGTTATCACCCGAGATTGAGAACGAAACTTTTGTAAGCACTGCGATTCTACCAGGTAACCTTCGCTCGGGAGTACATGATGTTCATGCAGGCACAGCAGAGATTCCGTCACTCGAGTAAGTAAAACATGGTACACTATCTACCGCTATCATGGCATGGAGGTAGTTAACTGCATCATGGAGTACGGTTCTCCTCAAGTGATAAGTTGCTGGCTGTTTCAGACGTAAAGTCAGAACGCTTGAAGTTGGCCATTTTATACATGATTGCTGAAATGTGTTAGGTAAAAATACAAGAACCAGAGGACGCAAAAGCTTAGCAACAGAAAATTCAATCACCCTTCATTCACCCCTCTTCTTTCATTCACCTTTGCAAAAATTTCATTCACCCTGGGGTGAACCATTCACCCGGTGACGAAGCACTGATGTAAGAAATACCGAGATGGTTTCAGAGAACTTTGATACATCTCAGGCATACCAACCGCAGTGGTTCTTGCAACGCATGATGATGTGCAAATAAGATTACGGGCAACAACAGGAAACAAAACTTTAGATCCTTGGCCGAACGGCATGAACAAGAACTTCAAGCACAACCGTAACAATACTAAGAAACAAGCAAAGGGATCCTCTGGATTTAAACTGACGTCACAGCACATATACGTCACGCAACTCACCGGAACTAGCGTATTGACAGATGTAGCCTCGGACAGAAGAGCAGGGCTCATCAAACCACAGGCCACTGCTGTTCATGGCCACGCAGTCCTGTACAAACGTGAAGAGCAGCTGTTAATGATGTATATCAAGAACAAGCAGTCAAGGCAGTTACAACAAGCACTTAGGAAATCCTAATGGCGAATACAGGAAGCATTTGCATAGGGCCAGTGAACACAATTGCTTTGAGGTCCAAATCCCAAGAGAAAAGCGTTCTGCTAAACGAGCAATGCCTCGCGTTAGAGACAAGGTAAAGCGCATGTTGTTCTTCGTATCAATACCTCTGGGGGGGAGTTTGGATAATGATCGTCCGGTTGGCCAGGGGCCCAGTTTGTGAAGCCATCCACTCCGAGGCCACCCACGTGCATGTAAGTACATTCCACTTGGTAGTCACTAAGTCCAATCCAGTATTTCCTGAAAACATCAGGATGTTGTTAAAATACAGTCAAACATAGAATTCAACCCAACAAATAATGATCTGCAAATATGTTCATCGTCTTGTTTCGAAGGGAAATTCGCGCAGTTAAGTAGAACAGCCTTTTAAAACTACACAGACCACGCGAGGAACAGAACAAGCAAGACGAAGTTGCGTTTGGTCGAACTCGACCTCACGCGTCCAGGATGCAATTAACGTTCGACCAACCTTCCGTCAGCGGGGACAAGATCTTCGACAAAAGAAGCGATGGCGTTGTCGTTTAGCACAGCCAGACTACCGTGTCCAGCCGCGCACNCCTGNTCGGCGGNNTCCCAGTCCAGTGGGGCGTCGAAAAGCTTGTAGCACGTGCCGCGGTGCCCCAGGTAGCGTGAGGAGTTCGGGCAGAACGTGTCATCTGAGAACAGAAGCGGAGCTTAGAAGCAACAATAATTTCAGGTTGGATTTTGTCGCCGACCATTCACGCACGACGGGTACCGCAAGAGCTCATTCCCTGGAACGTTATGAGTCGTGCTCCGAAATAATGAAACATTCTTTAAAAGCGAATTTCACCCTCCCTTGTTGCGCGGGCGTTTCCATGACGTCTATGCGTCATCGCTCATCGCAGTTCGCGTAGATTGATTTTTAAAAGTGAACAATTCGATTAAAAACGTTTTCGTTTTGACAGCACACGCTGCTAATGAGCGNCCCAACACCTCATTCCAGTTACACCGGAAGACATGGAACTCANGAGTCCAACCGCCGGCGGCGCCANAGCGCTCCGTTGGTTCCGGNCAGATGANGTCGTCACGCAGTCATTAACTACATCCTGAGATAGAAGTTCTTTAGAAAGCGAATGGTTGCAAGTAAGGTTTTCAGTCATGCGTGAGTGCACACCACGTTGAATAAATTTATACGTGTAGCAACGCCACGCTTAACGCAGTAAGTCCATTACATGATTTGAAGATACACTACATAATTTATAATTCCCCCCTTTCACCAACACGCAATAGCTCAGTGGTAAAGTGTCCAGCTCTCAATCGGAAGGTTGGGTGTTCGATCCACGGCCACTGAGTGACTCGCCGTAGCGCTCCCGAGCGTCCACCTCAACCGCCCCGGCAAGAAGCACAATTCAGGCTTAGGCCTGCCGCCGCCAATTGCTGTCATCAAAATTTAACAAAAAAGCATAATGATAGCATACCCATGAGTGTGGCATTCTGCGGGTTCATGACCATCCAGTGGACGGCTGGTGAGGTGCCAGAGAGGACTGCTAAACTTATTCCATGATTGTCACCCGGGCTAACATCAGTTGGGCACTCGATTGTGACATTACAAACAGGCTCTTCAACACGGAGCTTGAAACTGTGATGAATGTAACAGAGGAACTGTTGATCAAAACATTTTCCGCAAAAACGTTCACGTACTTGGAAATGTCAGTTGAGATAGTGAGATAAAAGTTTCTTCGGTTTGGCGCCACGCCGTATCAGCAAGGGTTGCAGGATGAGAACACTACATCGACTGTTTTCGGCCACACGTGTTTTCCACATATTTTAAAATTTAAACTCACGTTCATGGCCTAAGAAAAGTGAAATAAGAAATTAACTTTGTCAATCAACGCCATGCACGCTTGAAATTGATTGGAACTATTCAGTGAAACAACCAGCACATACTGAAAGACCTCACAAGATATATAGCGGATTTCGCTGGTGAAAAACACTTGTAATTGTGATCGAATGACGACAGAAAGGCCACAGAAGAGCAGGTTTGGTTATCAGGCCGACCTGGGCAACTTGTGTGATCAAAGCAGCAGCGTGTGGCCGTTACACGTAGACTCAAAATTCGTCAAAAATTAAGGAATAAGGGTGGAAAACAGTGTTCCACGATTGGAAAGTGGTTTATTAAAAAATACACTGCTGGGGGGAAACATCAATAAAACTAACAATTTGGAAACATTCACTAACCACCATTGTATAAGCATTTCACCTGTACGTTGCCATGCCAGCACCTTGCAGTACCGTTGCAGTGACCCAGTAACTACCGGGCATGGCGTATTTATGTTTGACAGTGAGGCTGTCAGTCATGACTGAGGGTGTTGAGTCGTTGAAGCTCCAGAGTATATTATCAACTGCTCTTCCTTTGGTGGCCACTGACAATATGACCTGCAAACACAAATGGAATTTTAAAGTACGTTACGTTTAACGCCTTCGCACTTAAATTTTCCTATAACAGTTTTATTTTGAACAAACAGCTTAAAAGCACAAGTTGTTGACCAAGTCTACGCTGTTATTGCTGGGTTGATCTGAAGCAACGTGTGACTTGTGGTCGAACCTTCAGCGCCAAAGCACGTCGATTTGCAAAACGATAACAAACCCTTCAAACCTTCAGTACTTCGGTGAAACGTGTTATCGATGCGCACACATCAAAACAGTGGGCAGGACAGCACTGGTCTTATCAATACCAACCATGCGCTTTCGAGAGTAAGTTCGCAATCCAGTAATTTCAAGCAGTGGGGACGCGAGGCAAACATCGGTGCTCAACGCCTGGGAAAAAAGAATGAAAACCAGTTCGTGAACGCCGCAACTTACAACACCGGTGAAAAAATGCTCGTCACACTCACTGTTCTTTGGCAAGCGTTCTGAGGACTGCTTCCGCTGCATGCTTGGCTGCAGGCGGTCCACTCGGTGATGTTGGCGCTCTTCATCTTGCCGGCGTTGCCCTCACCAGCACACAAGCACGATCCTTCCTGCAACATAAGTTCTTTAAAAATTACCTGGTTTCTTACGAATGTCGCAGAACGCTCGCGCGGGGCGTACGTAGAAGACAAAGCTTGACTTGCTGCAAAACCAGACGTCACCATGACCCTGGCTTTCTAGAACTTTTGGACACCACCCAATCCAACCTCGATTTTCCCGCTCCAACGCTTCTTTCTTACGAGTCTAATCACTAAATATTACGCATTGTGAACGCGCCACACAAGCAGGCAAATTAAATGAGTTAAGTGAACTGCACAGTTTTTGCCCAAAGTCATTGACTACAATGCATGGTGTTAATTGTACACCCTCCTTTGGCATTTCATAAACATGAGACCATTACGACGGCCCGAAACATATGGTTTATTGACACCACAACCCAATGCACACATAACCACAGACTATTTAGATGACTAAAAAAGAAATATTGAATGACTAAAAAAAAAGTTTACCTGAAAGATACTTATTCTCAAACGGATAAACGATAGTTTCATCAGATTATCCACCCGCAAAAGACTCAACGCTGTCCCGAATGTATTTACTGACGTTTATATGATATGAAACTTGAAAGTATGAACAATTTCTTACAAAACACATGCATTGCAGAGCATTGTAATCACGGCAAGGCAACCTTAACGAACACTGCAATCTGAAGAAAGTTTTGGGTGACGAAATGAACCAGTAACTGCTTCACAGCCACACAGGTGAATATGTAAAAACAAAAAAATACTATTGTTGACCTTGAGAGCACAGTTGACGAAAAATATAAAAGCTGTTTTAAAAGGGTCTTCCAGTTCGAAACTAGAGGCTTCATATCTTTTCCAATGAAAGAGTCAGTTTGTTGCACCAAGCAATATGAAAATCATTCAAGACCTCACTCCAGAACACTGCTTCTCAACAAGGGTTCCACAAAGCTGTTAAGGAGCAGGGGCGTAACGAAGCTATGTGGCGCCCGGGGCAAGAAGCAAGTTTGGCCCCCCCATGTTCGAACCTGAGGTCCTTCGGAAGCAAATGTGCTGTATTGAAGAAGCACTTGTAACATTATTCGGGCTTTCCAGCGCCCGGGGAATTGTGCCCCTCTCCTTACGCGTCTTTTAAGGTGACCGTGAAAACCGTTAAATTTAAAGTTCACTGTTACATCGCGCAGCACTTTTAGTGTAATGTGTCGTGTAACATTGTTCACCTTTAACTAACTCAGTGGTTCTCAAACTTTTCTACACGTAGACCCCCAATGAAAGCATACAATTTTCTGCAGACCACCGAAACCAGTGGCTTACGCAGAAAATTTTCATGGGGGGTTTCATTTAGTGGCACGTGGTGGTCATTGGCATTTGGTGTGTGTCGTTTGTGACGTCACAATTTGACATCATATGCATAATTTCAAACCAACGTTTTGGCGAAGTTTGTTGACATGTGTATATTCTTCTACAAGCACTCCACTTATTTGATTTGCTATGGCATTGAATATAAACCATCAGTGCTCCAAGTTAGGATATCAGAGGAATATAAACTTAACGTTACGACATAGGTGTTCATAACTGCAAAAAAATCAGGCTGCGGATTAAAACAGGGGAGTAAAACACACTCATCATTGCGTCAGAGCAATTTACAACTGCAAAATGAGGCTGCGCTTATGTCTTGTCGAATACGAGCAGTC
>JGI24159J19872_10012565_pt1 | contig 11037 bp, 7 predicted proteins | sample Ectturendosymbi4_FD_19872 | JGI IMG/M metagenome (IMG submission 19872)
GGGAAGCAGTAAAAAATTAGGACAATGGAAAATTATAAAATCAGACAAATTGTGACTAATAAATGTTTGTTTCTGTTCAGCTACAATATTGACCTCAAAAATAATAACATAAATTTGTTGCAACCACAATGCAGCATTGCCCCGAGCCGACCAAAGAGAGAGTCGAACAGACAACCATCGGGATACCAGCAATAGAGATTCCCCACTTGACGTGATTCACTCTGCTGTTACTGATACGAATTCAATGTTAAATGTGGCGTAATCACCATGCCACAACCATTCTGAATTTTCTTGTTGCGCAAATAGCTGCAATGATGAACTTAATTCGATTTTGATAAATCAAGAAATTACCCTGATACTGTTATGAAAAAAGCATTTCCACCCTCGTTGTCCCCTTTTTCAAAGGGCAGGCTGGACGATGCTTCTGTCATTTTCCCGCTTTCCAGCGTCCCTGCTGGCTTACACTATATTTTGAAGTGCTAAAAGTTAGGTGAGAATTACACAATGCTTTGTGCAAAATCTAGAGAATTTGTGAAATTTTGGGAATTTTGAACTTATCTTTAGGGAATTTCTAGGCAACATTTGTGGGAACCCTGATCTTCACAAAGAGCAGAGATTAGAGCGACAACTCAGCAGCACATGACCATTTCAGAAATGACATAAAAACTTGATAATCGCTACAACTTCGCTGAAAACAAGTAACCTTAAAAGTTTTGTGAAAATCAATTAAATTCGTCTATTTTGCACTTGCTGCCATGGGAAATTCAACCAAGGTTCTCATGGATATCTGCTATTACTACTCGGCTATGTGCATATTTTTTGGTTTCTTCTGGAAAAAGTACCTAGTTTTCAAAGATATGAACTGATTCTAATAAGCCTTGCTTAAACAAAAGTTGTTAAGGGTTACAAAATTTTTGCAAAATAGCATGTGTACGGGTCAACACTGGATACGAGGCTATTCCACTCTTAACATTGTATATCTTTGGTAGTTTTAACTGCTTTTAATCACCCCAGTTGAGCTAAAAGGTGCACAATTCTGCATTTACAACCCCTTCTTACACAGTCGCGCACTACGTATGCTCACATGAAAAATCACGAAAAGTTACAGGCCAAGCCCGTGCAAGCAAGCATTGAATTAAAGATATACGCCTGTCGACGCAGGACCTTTTGGACAACAACAGTTTGTTATAAGTGTTATGTTTGCTTGGTGAAGTACGTTAAAATTTAAATTATACGGCAAAGGCTGTGCAGATTACTCAAAAATTGACATTGGTAATAAACTTATTTATATAATGCTACGAAGCTGATAAAACAAAAAGTGCGGAGGTTTAGCGTTTGAAAATAATTGTCAAATCGACTCCACGTTGAGTTTATTTCATATGCCAAGACATGATAAAAGACGGAACGGTTTTCCTTGGCATTCAACCAAACAGTTTTGAAAGCAACCACAACGGTAATTAGAGCTTTATAAAACGAGAAAGAGCTTGCTAAAATGTTTAGTCACGCACTGTACATCACACACAAATTCAGCTTAAAACAACGAGATCATTGTATATGCCGCTATACAGGACCCGATGCTGCAGCAAAAACAAAATAGGGCAGTGCAAACAGCAAAACGTGAGAGGTTCAACTCATGTTCATCGTATGAAGGCTGTGATCTCATTTTTTCTGCTGCGGAATCACGGTTCCGGACTGTGAAAGACTTCGTGGTTCTCGTGCTTCGCTCTGATCTCAAATGCCGGTTTTGGTGAAAGACAAGCTTCAGTGTCCGAGCCTTTGGCTCGACGCGGTCAAATATTTGAAAGATCGCCGTGCCAATTCGACAGTGAACACTCAAACATGATTGTCAAGCATCAAGTTTTAACCAGATAAAACTAATTGCTTTCGTATTTCCCCTCAATGCAATCCATGCTCAACTTTACAAGTGGCAAATTCAACTGACTCAAATGTGATGATAATGCCATTATAATTTCATCTCAGCGCAAAAGGATTGGAGAAGCTTAACATTTCCGACGCTTAAAGCGTGTCAAAAAGAGTTCGAACGTAAAACACCGACAAAATAATCGCAGGTCACCGCAAAAAAAACTGTATCGTCATCAAACCTACGCGAAAAGCGATCTAAACAGCTGCTTCGTCATCGATAAACTTTCAATGGCATTTACCCGTCAAGTCTAACATGGTGGGCTGCGTGTCGTCATTTGAAAAAAGTGTGTTGCGGCTGAACGTATTGTGCTGCAGGCAATGAAGCGAAACCAAAAAGACATGGCAAGTCTTAGTTGTCGTTTGTGCTGAGGTTGTTAGCAGCGGGTACTTTCGTGTTAAGCTTAGAACAGGGTCTCCAAACTTTGTTGTCCGAGGGCCACACACAGTAAATCATTACTCAACAGTTCCGAGGGCCACATAAGCTGTTACTCAACAGTCCGAGGGCCAGGCATCTTACACAATGTGACTGTTTCGGGAAATACTACATTCGGCCAAATCAACAAAATTTTCTTAGTTGTCTTAGTTATATTGTTTTTCCTTATTGGCAAAATGTCTTCGAGGGCCGGATCAAATGGTTTCGCGGGCCGGAAAGGGCTGTAGTTTACAGACCCTGGTTTAGAAAATCGAATGCGCAGTTTCGAGCAGGGTTACCCCGAGACCTCCCAAAGCGTTGGACACCAAAGGGCACCGGGCGATCTTCAGACGGAACAAAAGATCGACCTTCAGACGAAACAAAATTTACAACAAACAGCAATAAAATTTACCTCCTATCCTGGCTCCGTGAGCAACGCCAACACCGCATATGTAGTTGTCCTGCACAGCAGCCACTACTCCAGCACATCGAGTCCCGTGCTTGTTCTCATTCGATATATCGTATCTGGGTGTAGGGTCGGGGTCTCCATCGTTGATATCGATTGAAGCGGCGCGGTCCTAAAGCGCATTTTGGCCCATATACCTTTTTTTCGCAGCTACAGCACCAACCGTTTACTGTGAAATGTAGTTGGTGAACAGTGTAGCAGCTAGCAGCTGTAAGAGTACGGTAATAACCGCTGGAGAATTTGACGTGCAATTGACACAAGAAAAGTTTGTATCTTGTCAAAGCAAGATAACATTGTGACCAAGGACGCCATGTGGTCAAGTATGTTAGCGCAATTTAAGTTTGAATGATTAAGAAAAGGTCATCCCTTTTCTTGCGCACCGGAATTACCGAATAACGTCCGCCTCGAGATTCCCCGATTAAGCGTGTGATTGTAAACATCGAAAACCTGAAAAAATCGTTAAGAATTTATATTTTTTGGATGCCCGGGCCTGACCGGCCGGTTTTAGGCACGACACCACTGATCGGGGCCAATGATTTTATGATACATAAAGAGTCGTTCACTGAGGCAGAGACTCAATTCGCCGGGCGTCGATCTTTTGTTTTCGGGCGTTAAATATTGTAACGCGATGTGCTGTCGTCGAACAGTGCACCTTGTTTGCGCCATCGTCTTTTTGAAACTCTTGCTTTTCCCCCAAAACTACTTTGTTGCAATGAATGGCTCATAAAAAAAAGTTTTGTCTTGAGCACCACTGACTTGTACGAAACGGTTTTACACGACGTCCCTGCCATGTCAATGACTTAAGATTTTATTGAAAACGTTAATGATCGGGTACATGATTTTACGTCATGCACTGACCTCTTTTAAATCAGGCGCAGATTGGCAGATTTAATTCGTCATTCAACGACTGCCATTGAAAAAACTGCACGTTGGACTAATCTGTCTTTGCAAGGTTGACCATATGGAGTTCGTTGAAGTTCGCACATATTTCACAGAAATGTAGTAATGAAGCTTAGTGCGTTCGATGTGGGGATCCTGGCCGATCTGGTCCTCTATCGTCGGGTGTTTCAAAGGGAGCCTGTTGTAGGCCTGATTGCAAGCATTACAAACCGGTTTAATGCTTTGTTTCTTAATGGCAAATTTGATAGAAAGCCACCAGGATGTAGATCCGTAATTTTATTAGGGCTTCCAATAGAAAAGGTAAAGCCAACGTAGAAGAATTGTGCGCGAGTAAGAAACAGCGATCTATAATATCGCTGTAATACGCTGTGTTGCCCTAATCAAGTTGGTCACTTACACGCGACAACTAATAATCACGCCTAAGTGGCGATGGTGGAGCCAATCGTTCCTATTTGGGGGAAGGATAGATGTGTAACTCAGCATATATACGGATGAGTACACTAACTCCAAAACAGGACCACATTTCCGTGTTCTTAAAGATAATTGTGGCGACCTTAAGCTGCAGAAGAGCCTAACAATGACATAAAAACGATCTGCATGTAAAACACTTTGTACAATGTTAACATATGTCACTGAAGGGTGGCTATGAAATGAACCGGCCGCTTCGGCACATTGGTCCCGGGCTTTTCTGGACATCTTATCTGTGCTTACGTTGGTATCTTGTCTCGCCACAAAACACTGTAGAAAGCTTGTAGTACCTTCGATCACAATTTCACCACCAGCAAAATCACTAGTCACATTCGCGCTGCTTGCAAACCACAAACCAACTGTAGTACTGTATGTGCGCTGATATACTTCTTCGTTTTGTTTTCGTCAAATCGAAGCTAATAAAATCTGATATTTTGACCACTGTTTGCTGGCCAGGTTTCTGCTTTGGAGGTGGTTAAACAACCGGTACCTGGTGACCTACGTTTATCCTATCTTAATTTCCTAGAAACTCACGTCGTTTCCGTACTGTGTTTGTGAAACCACCCAGGTTGAAGGCCGGAAACAGCAGCATTTGTTTGTGCACCTGATAGTTATTGCAACAGTCAGTTGCTTACGGCAATGACAGGACATCATCCTAACATGCATTACACAACACCTCCTTCACAACCTCCGGAGGTAATTCGCACCGCAAAACCAAAATTTGGCGATCTAGGAGCAGGTAGGGCAGAATAAACGTGCAGGCAGGTACACCATGCTTACATAATTTCGCGTTATGTCGGGATGACTTGTCTCCAATCCGTCATCTAAGATCGTAACCACGACGTTATCGCCGTTGTATCCGGCTCTCCAAGCGTCAACTATTCTCATGCTGATGGGACAGAAGGATCCGTTAGGTTCACCACAATGCTGAAAGAGTATAAACAAATAAAAAGTGTGACCGGGATTAAGAACAGATGCCTGTAATCTGTTTACTACTTACGCCCACACACGAAATAGCAGTGGTTGGAAGAGGTAGACCAACCGGGGGCGTATGAATTGCTGCCATCAGCCGTAAGTTCAAGTGCAGCAAAAAAGAATGAACGTAACGCAAGACTTACAGTAAGCGATGACATTATTGGCACAAGAAAACTTCTATGAGCCGCACAAGATTAATTTGCTACTGTTCAAATTCTTCACAAATGTGAGATGCTAGATAATGCCCATAAAGACGGTGTAATAAGCACTCATTGGTTCTTGTTTGTGTAACTATAGATTGCGAGCACCTGCGAATTTCATAAGTAACGATTGAAATAACTCTAAAATTCAGTTCAGTTAATGACCACAGCACTGCGCACAGTTCTTCCTCACCATATACCACATCTGATCCCACGAAGGATCGTTAGGTGATCTGTCCAAAACAGAGACGGAATCCCGCTTCACACGTTTCAGAACTTGCATTGGTTCAAGCGCAACAACCTGAATACAACACATGTTTTTATTGCGGGGCAAGCAAAGGCTGATAAAATTTTAAGCGACTCGTTATTTTTGGACAACATAAAAACATTTATATTGTTGTTGCTGGTAACCTATGAACGGTATTGTTCAATAACGTCACATAAATATTACGACGGGAATAATGAAAACGAAACAGCAGCATTTGAGATTATGCAAATCGATATGAAGCCGTTGCTAGTTAAAAAGACTTGTGAAACTTCGTGGCATTATTTGTAAAGATTCACAAGTGTTTTATGACAACATTGATCCAAATGAAAACGTAACATAACAATAAAAATAAATAGAAAGCAAAACAATGGTTCAGTTGCAAAATAAAAAGTAATTTCTATGACGCACTTACACCGTGGATTTTAATACAACTAATTTACTAACTACAAGAAACGACGCCAGAAACACTTGCAATTTTGAATTACAAAAACACAATTTTGTGAGCCAATCATGGCAATGCTTTAACCGATGTAGCTAGAATATTCCGGTATCTCAATGTTACGTCACCAACCTCCCTTTCAAGTTTGTAAACCCGTTGCTGCACAAGGTGAGTTTTCCGTATCGACCGCTTAGCAATACGTTTGTCAGCAAAGATGTAAAAACCGTCCAACGAACCGACCTGCAAAAGAAAATTCCTTAGCAATAAGCAGCGTTGTTTTTTTCTGCGGTAAGGATCACTTACATAGGTCCAGTACAAGTTCGGCAACTGCATAGCAACTACATGCCATGAAATGCCTCCACACACGTTGCCTGAGTAGATACTCATTTTCCGCCGACAAATACATAATTTCTCTTTTGCAAAATCATTTAAGATGAAAACTTTACCTGGCCTAAATTGACGAATCCGTGCTTAGCGGCAATCTTGTTAGCTTCCTCCAAGCCTCCATTTACTTCCACAGCAAATTCATTTGTGTAAACGGCAGGCCGGGGCTTGGACGTATGGTGGCGCGAACGTCTTGATGAATCACAGGGGCCAATTGAAAAATAAATAATAAGAAACAGAGCGAAGTACTGCGATGCGCAAGACAACGAGCATCGCCTTGGCATGGCTAATCCCAGGATTTTACTGAGAGTGTCCATTAATTTAAATCCACTTTTCTTTCATAAAAGCAACAGTTCAAGGACAGAAATTTTGTTACTCCGATCAAACGAAATGCTTCCAGTTATTCACTAACTGCGGTGTATTTTTGTTGACGCGTGGTCAGCAGCTTCAATTACGCGAAATACTTCAAATTTGAAAACAAATACTTCAATAAAACCTGCAAAGCAAAGAGACCTGCGATAACAAACTACTAATTGAGAAATACGCATTTAATCTTCTAACTGCCATAGACGGCAAACGTTTAGTCAAAACTTTTTGCAAGATCAACTGGAAAGACGCGCTTGCCCAGACAGCAACAAAAATGAAAATGGTGTGTCAAAGAGTGCGACTTGGGATTTCCTTCACACTGAAAGAAAAAAGGGATACAAAGAAATAAGCGTGGAATTGAGTGGTTACTTATTACTAAATCGAGAGCATGACACAATCCAGCAAACCTGAAAAGAAACTCCCGCTCACGGCCTGGCCCACAATAAATAATTAATATTCGACTTAACTCTATACAAAATTCTCAACTGGCTGAGTACTACCTCTCCTATTTTGTCAAATATTGGCGAACTGCTTTCTCTCCGACGCATGATTCTTAATTTCAATTCTTAATTTTTATAATAAAATAAAGCAAAAATTTTTGTAATGTAATAATGTGTACTAAAGCAAAACAGAAAACTACAACTTTTTTAAAGAAATGCATACATTTTGTGGTAGAAGATTCATATCCTGACGGCGCGCCATCAACAATGTATATCTGTACCAATTTCATAGGAAATATCTGATTTCTGGTTAAACGTGACCTCTCCAGCAAAGCAACTTCGCAAGAAAGGTCCTAAAACGGGACGGCTTTGCTCTGCACTGTAGCATATGTCCATGCACTACTACCTTCCAGCAAACGCAAAATACAGCTCGCCCTTACCAGCTAAAATTTTGTAAGTTTATTCACTGCCCTCATAACAGCTCTTGCAAACCCAGCAGTTCACCGGAATTCAAATGTTTGCGTTCTGCATCTGCTCCACCCTTCACCAATTCAATGACCACTTAGGTTAGGTTGAACACGAACTGTCTTATACCAGAGATTCTAAAGTTTCCCCTCAATGAAATACCACGAAGCTACTTCTGCTCAAAGAAACCTGCGTATCCAGTGGCGTATCTAGGTTATGACAGGCATAGCTTGTGACAATGGCGCCACTTTGACGGGGCGAAAAATTTGCTTGCAAAAATTACAATGTGCCATACGGTTTTCATCAAACTATGTTGCGCCCCATAAAACCATTGAACTGCACAGCTGCATCAACTAAGTCGGTGCGTCAGCCGCCAGCACCACCAAGCATCGTGACACAGCACGACGGTCAGACATTACGACGGAACAAGAACGCTCGCTTGCCGTATTTACTCGAGTCCTGCGCGGGGCGGGTTACCCCACGTGGTTTGCGGGTACCCGCAGAGCTACGCGTGCGGGCGCGGAATAAGAAATTCTTTGTACGGGTAACTGAATGTAGACTCAGTCAATGCCTGTGAAAGCTACATGAGCAAGAAATTCAATGCTGTAGAGAGCTTGTGGTGCTAGTGCGTAGCGTCATTCTCTAGTGGTGGCGAAAATACAGATGGGAGTGTACAGATCTCAGTGATCTTGTAAGAAATACGTTCTTCGTCAGTGAACGACAAAACTCTTTTCAACAGTGCTCTTAAGAAAGAAACGCTTAAGTTTGACTAAAAGGTCTTCACACTTTTCCTTTGCAGTGCTTTTTAAAGAGCATCCGTTGGCTTTGAAATGAACGCTGAATTAACTGCCACGTGCGATGAAACATATTGCATGAGTGTAGTGGTTTTCAGACACACAGTGACAGGTGCAGGTTTGGGACGGAAACAGTGCGGGGCGGGCGCGGGTTGGGAGAGCGCGCGAGGCGGTGGCGGGTTAGAAGTCTGCGGGAACGGGCAGGACTTCTCAAATTCCTGGGAGTGTGGGTGCAGGGCGGGAGCGGACAGAAATTAATCCGCGTAGGACTAATATTTACAAGACCTCGTCCTCTAACGCTATAAGAAAGCCTGACATAAGTCAGTCCGTGCTGCTACAATTCAAGCAAGAGGATACATTGTTCAGAATCTGGTTGAAAGGATTGTAAATCCGTGTCGATGAGAATCTGACTATTACGCAAATAACTGCTATTAAGCTCCCATAGAGTTACCATTTGCTTAGCTTAAACTGCTGCGGCCCACTCCGACTTGACGAAACATCTTCGCTGGCCAGTAATATCCGATAAATAGGCTAAGCACAATGCCCCTTTCCAGGGACTAAGGAAGAGATCCTTAGTTAGTCCTTGAAACATCACCAGTTAGCATCGTTACCGTACCAGTTGAGCAAAAAATATTCGTTCATGAAAGAAGAGATTTGTTGGTCTAGTTCAGCGGTTCTTTAACCTAGGTTCGATCGAACCCCCAGGGTTCGACTGAGCCGTTTCAGGGTTCGACGGCGAGACAAGTGCTGCTGACTAAGCCCAAGGGAAAGCGGCCAAAAAACAACAGAAAACACCGACACAACAAAACACTGTATAATCAAATGTAAACTGTTGATTGATTTCATTTCAATAACTCATTTCTGCTTTCTGTTATATTGGGCACAATTGGGGTTCGAGAAACGCTTGGCAAACAAGTAAGGGTTCGGGGTGTTTGTAAAGGCAAAGAACCACTGGTCTAGTTTTTTCTGTCCGTCCAGGGGTTTGGCTGTCGCACGTTAGTGATTCATTATAGAAGAAATTATCGTTTGCGGTTGCAACATGTTGTTACAATGTGGTTCAGTCAATACTATGCACAAATTATGATAATGGTTTGATATTCTTTATAATGAAAATAAATCAGCATAGAAATATGTCGTCTTCCTTGTGGATAATATAATTTATACTTTTAGCTGCTGAAATGTTCAAAATAAAAATAAACATTTGTTTTCCGTTTCAAAACATGGTCTACCTTTGACAGAAATTGTGCCTATATCTAATATTGAAATTATTAAAAAGGGCTCATATTTAAAGTTTGCCACGTGCGCCATTTTGCATAGATACGCCACTGTATATATCGAAAGGTTCTCTTTGCCAGGGTGTAAGTGACGGAGGAGCAGGGGTCAACTGCCCCCACTGGCAAGTCAAATGTAAAAATCGCGCCTCTACATAGCTTACATAGCTTACATATTTTTTTGGTTTTGAGTAGGTTGTTGTTTTTTTGCGTTTGTTTCGGAGTGTTTTCCGCTGATTTCGGTTTTTGGTACTATAGACATTCACATCCGGATTCACTATCATTTCTCAACTTTTTCTAAATGTTGGCCAGTGGGCTCCCAACGGTTGGCCAGTGGGCCTCCTTTATCAAGTTTTCCCCACTGGCTCAAACCTGTAGCTGCGCTACTGCTCTTTGTTAGATGTCTACGAATGCCAACCTGAGTAGATCTTGTGATTTTCTCATTGCAATCAACAAACAGAGCTGTAACCAGTGGCATCGTACATACAAAAGCCAGGAGGGAAGATTTGCCCTCAAATTTTAAACAATCGTATCATAAGCGAATGAGTCAAGTTGTCTGCAAAACCACAAGCAAGCGAGACACTGAGTGGGTGACTTTTTTCCTTTCCTCTTTAAAATTACGCAAATTCATATTGAATTATGCCAATATATTGGAGTACCCCCAATTTTTTGCTAACACGACACTGCTAACTGCAACCAGTCACAACTAACATTCAAGAAATTATCCAAGTAAAAATCTCTGCAAGATCGTATTTTCTCATGAATTGCGGTATGGGTCCGGTTCGCATCAACTTTTTGATCGAATAAAGTGTTACGAATGCATTCACCTTCTCTTCAGATTTGTGGAGATTTGTGATGCAAATAAGTTATGTATCTGCACAGTGGCGTACGCAGAAAATCTTCATGGGGGGGTTCGTTCAGGGTCATATGGTGGTCATTTGTATTTGGTGTGCGCTCTTTGTGACGTTACAATTTGACGTCATTTTCATGTTTCCAAACCAACGTTTTGGCGAGGTTTGTTGACATAACATGCATACTTTTCTACATACACTCCCCTTATTTTTGTGTCATTGCAGTATAAACTATCAGCGCTCCAAGTTGGGCTATCGGAGAAAAACAAACACAACACAACGACACAGTAGTTCATAACTGCAAAAATATCAGGCTGCGCGTTAAAACAGGGGAGTAAAACACTCATTAATTCGTCAGAGCAATTTGCAACTGCAAAATGAGGCTACGCTAATGTCTTGTCGGATACGAGCAGTC
>JGI24159J19872_10012567_pt1 | contig 11037 bp, 8 predicted proteins | sample Ectturendosymbi4_FD_19872 | JGI IMG/M metagenome (IMG submission 19872)
AACGTACTGACCACCATCACTGCCTACCACTTGCCCCTGTATCAATGCGTAGCTATTGCCTTCCGAATCCTTGTTCTTTCTGTAAGATTCATTGTTCCCTCAGTTGTGCAGTGTTACCTTGTGCATTGGCTAAATATCTTGTCAATTGCATGGCCTATGATGAGAGTACAGCGTGGTTTCGTGTTCAACATTGCTTGAAACCTCTGAGGCCTTAAGAAAAAAAAAGTAATAAACTGTTTGACACATTTTGCCGCGATAAAAATCGCTGAAGAGAACTTGAATTGAAACATCCACTACGTTCCCTTACTTACTAGGTGTAGTTAGCCTACAGGCAGAACTATTAAGTAAATTAATCTGTCATTTTTGCTACATATTAGCTTGAATAGGCTAATCTGTTCCACGGTAGTGGTTTTATCATCAAACAAGTACAGAAAAGGTTGCACAAGACTTACTACAAACCACCCAACCTCTTTTCCGCTCGAATCCCTTATTATCGGATTCCCAACCTGCCTCTGCTAGTTGGATTCGCTGAATCGGGTATGACTGAAAACATGCGCGCTCAAGCAGCTCGGTGAGACACTCACGGTCGTGCTTAAGTGACTTATGGGATTCCCAATCCAACGCGAACACGATAACAGTGCAGTGTAAAGAGGGTAAGTGAGTTTCTAAATCCAAATCCTGGGAAGATGATAAAATGGATTCCGATTTTGCGCACTTGCCCTAAGGTAACCTTACGCGATGAAAATGCTGGAAACACTGCTCATGTCTGCAACAAGAGAAGGTAGCTGGCTGGAGGGAAGTTTGTGCTGTACTCGACTGATTCTGCTATAAACCTAAAGTTTTAAACCTTAAACCTAACCCCTAAACCTAAACCCCAAACCTAAACCCCAAANCTAAACCCCAAACCTAAACCCCAAACCTAAACCCCAAACCTAAACCCCAAACCTAAACCCCAAACCTAAACCCCAAACCTAAACCCCAAACCTAAACCTAAATCTAAGCCCTAAACCTAAAGCCAAAACGTAAAACAAAACTGAAAATATGAAATGGCGACAAAATGTGGATACTTGTGGAACAACTACTACCAAAACGAAGGTCGTAAAGCTGAGAGCCGAACCGAAAAGCATTGACGTATGAGCCCTTGAACATATCTGTTAGGCTACTAGGTCGATGCCGCCTGATTGATAAACTCAGCGTTTTATCCGAGCCGCGTCATGCCAGACGGATCCGTAATTACTACCTTGACGCAGAAACGAGCAGTGTTTACAGCATTTTCATCGCGCGAGGTTACGTTAGGTCAAATGCGCAAAATCGGCATCCATTTCATCATCTACCCAAATCCTGTCAATGTTTAGATCAGGGGCAGAGTTGCCAGATGAAACTTTCAATAAAAAGCCAAATAATGCTAAAGAGGCCAGAAAAAGGCCAAACCGATTGTTCAAAGGCCAGAAAATAAGCCAAATTTTATTCACAGTGTTGCCAAGCCTTTGTCACAAAATCACACAAGTTACAAGCATATGAAACAAATTTTTTTTCAAAATTAAGATTAAATCTTGCTTGGCATTGTACTGGAGCACTGATCTTCCTTGACTTTTTATGGTTTGGGAAATTGCACACTTCGGGTACAATTAGAGCAACGGTTTGCCTACTGATCCATCAGCAGCTTCCTGCACCATACGAAAGTCTTTTTCCACTAACACCTATACTTATGACCGTGGCAGCTGAAAGAGCCCTTCCACATCGACGTCATTTTCGCATTTCTATCGCGGAGACGCAGACCTGTCTGTAAGCGTTGAGCCTGATTTCTGCTTCTTCGTCTTTTGAGCGAGTTCTTCTTCTATCCACTGCTTGGCCGCGCTAGATTTCGGGGCAGGTGTTGTGTTGAGCAGTCATTCAGTTGTCTCATTGTCCAGAACCGTCAGGCCGTCCGGTCCATGGGGAGGTCGATGGAATGGACGTTGGAGGACATCATGGTCGATGCAGAAACGTCGCCAGAAAGTTTTCAATAGGTGGGCTTTGCGTTTGTTTTCGGGGGCTTGATATTATGAAATTAACCAAAACTCCACTTATTTATAGTGTTTCACATTTCAGTTTGTGGGGTTTGGAGCTTTGTTTGGGGAGGATAAGCAAAAAAAAGTCCCCCGTGGCGACGGGACTGGGTCGACGGTTTGTTCTGCGCCACACTCACAGGCCGCAGAGGAGACCATACCCCATTTGTACAAGCAGGAGCGGAAACGCCCGACACCGGTGCGGAGGCAGTTGAACCAGTCCCAGGCTCTTCTTGGGAGGGTTATTCCAGGAGGGTGGCTACCAGTTTCTTAAATGAAAATGCAAAGTCTTGTGGGCTTTTTCCGCCCACTTTGCATTCCACTGATGACAAAACTGCTCCGCACGTATGTTGTTGTTGTCAGAAAAACTATTGAGTTGTTGTGCGTCAATAAAAAAAACTATTGAGGCGGGTACAAAATGGATGTCTCGATTTGAGGCGCCGTGCATCTGTATTCGATAGACGGGTGAGCGCTGAGTGGAGCAGATGTCCAGGCTCCATGGCCCGCCGTCCTAGAAATAGTGTGACTCCACTGTGACGAAGCTCAGCAGGTTGGATGCCTGCGAGGATTGGAAGGTTGTCCACTGGTGTTGGACGCAGGCATCCAGTCACGATTCGCAAGGCATCGTTGATGGCAGGGTCAGTGAGGCGGGTATGAGCACTGCGGCACCAGACAGGAGCGCAGTACTCTGCAGTTAAATTCACCAGGGATAGGGTGACTGTTCGCAACGTTGTTGCTCCAGCACCTCAACCGGAGCCTGCAAGCCACCTCAGGAGCGCAATGTGTGATGTTAGCTTCTTGTGAAGTGACTGAAGGTGTCGGCGATACGTGAGCGACCTGTCCAACGTTACTGCAAGGTATTTGGGCTCGGAGCAGAAGGGCAGGGTTTAGTTGTTGTATTTGGCTGCTCACGCTTAGCTTCCTTGTTGTTGAGATGGAAGACTGCCGACACCGTTTGTGTAGTGCTCAGGTTTAGCTTCCAAGTCTGGAGGTATTCACTTGCAGTTGCCATGCCCTTGCTCAGCGCCCCATCTACTGCCTGCCAATCTCCATCAGCATGCATGATTGCTAGGTCGTCAGCACATGCATACTTTCAAGGGATAGTGGTTGGCATGTCAGAGATGTAGATGTTGAAGAGAAGGGGCGCCAGGACAGATCCCTGTGGAACACCGTTCTTGAGGCGTCGCAACCTGCTCTTTTGGCCATTTCTGGTGGTAAGGGTAAAGTTACGATTGCCGACCATCTCCATGATCATGTGGACCATGTGTCTATCAGGCAGCAATCGCAGCAGCTTGCAGGTGAGGTCACGGTGCCATACAGTGTCGTAGGCTGCTGTGAGGTCGAAAAACACAGCTCCGCCCTTCTTTTTAGCTGAAAAGCCATCCTCGGTGTCCTGTGTCAACAGGGTGACCTGGCCGACCTCTGTGTGGAATACCGCCTGATCCTGTGGAAGCAGTGTGCCGATGATTGGTTCGACACGAGCGTAAATGCGTCTCTCGAGGATTTTAAAGGGGACGTACAGCAGAGATATAAGACTATAGCTCTTTGGGTCCCCCAGTGGCTTCTCTGGCTTANNGATCNCAACTGATAGTGCTTTTCACCAGATCTATGGAATTTTGAGTTAGCACATGCAGGAAGTGAGGAAGTCGCAAAACCAAGATTTGAGAGTCGACCCGGTGTAGAGTAGCCTATAGACTCCGGGAAGATGGAATCCAATCCCGGAGACTTTCCTGGCTTCAGGCGTCTGAGTGCAGCAGCAAACTTCTCCAGCCTAAAGGGTTTGGAGATACTGTGACTTCCAGGTGTTGGAATCGTCCATAGGTCGGATAGCTGTTTGTTGAAGAGCCTGGGGCTCGCGGCTGCCAGTCCTGTGTGCTCAGTTCTTCACGGGTTGCGAGGCGATGGAATTTGCCGAGACGGGGCACAGGCGAGAGGAGCGTCCAGACCTGCCAGTAAGTTTGTTGATTGTTCTCCACGCTTTGCGGCTAGAGTGCGAGAAGTCGATGGAGTTGACACCTTCCTCCCGTCCCTCCTGCTTTTTCTGCCCGAGCCGAGATAGTAGGGATGAAGCGGCTCTGTCAGAGTCAGTCCTCACTGTGGCTCGGATGAAGAAGCGATAGAGGATCTCGCACTCTGTCCCATCATGGCAAATACTTCTTCCGACGACCACGTAGGAATGGGATACATTGTTTAGCCGCAGATAGCAGGCTATCGCAAAAATCCTGGTATGCCCCCTCAATATTTGGTGTGTCTGGAGGTGGCAATCTCTCGACGGTTTCACCTGTGCTTTGTGCTTACAAGACACTACCCAGTGCAGTGAGTGCACACATTGCCAGTGATTACGCAAAAGCTTAATTTCGAATTTAGCATCCCCCAAATCGGGAGGGCTTTTAGGGGCTTCGACCCCCCAACAAACCTCCGAGCCCCCCAAATTGAAACATGAAACACTATAAATCAGTTGAGTTTTTGTCAATTTTTAGAGTGTCCAAGCCACCCCGGAGAAATGCAAAGCCCCCTACTGAAAACTTTGTGGCAACAGTTCTGCCTCAAATATTACTAATATCACAATGTGGGCGTCTGATATAGCATTTGTCACAAAAATTTTACAATATGTGGGCGAAAAAATGGAATAGTAATATTGTCTTTCATAAGAACCTATTTTAGCGTAAAAAGGCCAAAAATGGGCCAAAAGGCCACATAAATTTTTTAAAGCCAGCCAACTTGATGTGAAGCTAAAAAAAAGACCAAAAGGCAAACAAATTCTTTTAGGCCGACCAACTTGAAACCAGTCCATATTTTTGAAATTTGGCCTAAAAATGGCCAATCTGGCAACCCTGATCAGGGTCTCAAACATGCGGCATGTGAGGGCATTTTGTGAGGCTCGCGACGCTTTTTGGGAATTTTCAAATAATCAACATATATGTTGCCAAGTGCATTGAAAAAAGACGCCCCAAAATAATTGAATCAAACCTGAATGATACCTAGTGGGTTTTCGTCTCGGCCGTAGCAATACAGACCACATTTCAATCTCCAGCAAAATTTTGGTAAATCTTGAGAGTATGCTAAAGACGTCTGCACATGCTTTGTCAACCTCGACAAAGCATACGACCGGGTTCCTTGTGAAGCTTTGGGGACTGTTGCGTGAGTGCGGTGTTGACGGCCGCCTGTTTGTGGCCGCCAAGTCACTGTATTCCTGCTCAGATGTTTGCGTCCGTGTCACGACAGTTCACCATTGGTGTTGGACTCCGACAAGGGTGTGTGCTGTCACCGTTCCTTTTCATAGTTAACATCAGTGGTTCTCAACCTTTTCGCTGAAGGAAGCCAGATTCAGACCTACGACTGTGTTGGAGAGCCCCGCTAAGATTTTTCAACACAATTCAATTTACACGTTTTGTATTACAGCGGAACGAAGTCTGTTACACAAAATATTAGACGTTTTATTGAAAGAGGGTCGCACAAAGAGTGCCTGGGAGCCGAATGCGGCCCTCAGAACCGGGCTTGATAACCACTGGTCTACATGAATTAGATAGACAGTTGCAATCGAGTCGACGAGGGTGTCACAGTCGGGAGCTGCAGGATCAACCGTTTACTTTTTGCAGACGGTTTGGTACTGCTAGCATCTTCTCAACAGTCTTCAGCATGCACTCGATCGGTTTTCTGCTGCGTGAGACATAGCCGGAATGAAAATCAGTGCTAAAAAACGAGGTTCAGTACTATTGTATGTCTCTCTACAAACCCAGGTCAGTGTATTCTGCAAGTGAGCGGCAATGCCTTGCAGCAGGTGGAGACGTTGAAGTACCTAGGGCTGGCATTTATGTGTGACGGAAGGCTAGGTGATTGATACACGGATTGGTAAAGCTAATGCAGTTCTGCATGAGCTTTATCGCTCTGTGGCCCTAAAACACGAGCTTTCAAACGCTATAAAACTGTCAGTTTTCAAATCGATCTTTGTTCCGATCCTTACCTATGGTCATGAATCTTGGGTGATGACCGAAAGAATTATTAACTCAGGTGCAAGCACCAAAGATAGGATTTTTGAGAAGACTCCACGGTGTGGCAAAGGGGCATACCAAGGTTGCATTGCGCCCGGGACAAGAAACAAGTTTGGCGCCTCCATATATGAACCTAAGCTATTTTGGGATTAAATGTCCTGCATTGAAGAAAAAACTTGCAACAGTGTTGCGATTTTTCGGCGGCGCCCAGTAGTTCGGCGTCCGGGGTATTTTGCCTCCCTTGTTACGCACCTGGCGTGACACTTCGCGACAAAGTGCATAACTGTGAAATTCGCAGTGCCCTGAATGTCTAAGCACTTCTCGATCTTAAGTGAGAGAACACAACTACGTTAGTTCGGCCAGGTATCCAGAATGCCCAACGGAAGACAGATGAGTCAAGCCCTGCTGGTTAAATCCACGGGAAAGCGTCCCAGATGTCGTCCAAGGCCTAGGTGGAGTAACTGCGTCTCCGACCTTGCTTGGTCTCGTCTTGGTATGGAGCCAGCAGAACTATCTGAAATTGCTGTTGACCGTGAGGTATTCCAATTTTCCTGTGGAGGTTGCCCCTGCAACCAGTGGTGTGCAGAGGTCTGGTGAGGCCCGGGGCGACTGCTTGATTGGATGCCCCCTTTCCAAATTCTAGTAATGAGCAGTGGCGTGTGGTGGTTATTGCTGCTGATATTTTTCTGTTTGTGGCGTCACAATATCACGTCATATTCACGTTGGCAAACCAACGTTTTGTCGAAGTTTTTTGACACAACATGCATATTCGTATTCAAGGACGCCGGAGAAGCGGTAGGACAGCGGGAGCAGAAAAAGAGCTGAGGGCAATGGAAACTTATAAAAAACAAAAAAATCGTTACCAATTATGTTTGTTTCTGTTCATCAACAATGTTGACCTGAAAATAATAACAGAATTATAGAAAACCATTCTGGATTTTCTGAGTGCCCGAATAGCTACGATAAATTTGGTTCAAGACGATCGTGATAACCATGCAATTACCTATGTTACTGTAATGAAAAAACACCTCCGCCCCCTTTGCTCCCTTTTTGAAAAGACAGAGGGGGCAATGCCCTCACCACGCCTCCATTCTCCGGCGTCCCTGTGCATATTATTCTATAGGCACTCTCTTTACTCGATCTTGTATTATGTGTCAGTGTCACTGTAATGAACATAAATTTTACCAGCGGTCACCTAAGACAGAGCAGTTCATAACTGCAAAAATATCTGGCAATGCGTTAAAATAGGGGAGTAGGACACACTCAGTGCTACGTCAGCGTAGTTCACAGTTGCAAAAATACAAGGCTGCGCGAATGTCTCGTCGAATTGCAGTCGATCAGAAGGTATGCGGCGGGGATGGCGGACACCCAGGGTTAACAGTTTGAAACTTGTAAACTACTTAAAAATTGAGAATGCGCATGAAGTACGAAAGAAAATTTTCGTTTTTTTATTATGTACTGCCAATTAATGACTATGGACTCCCAATTAATGCAATTAATGACTAAGCTTAAAATGATGCACATATTACAAGCACAGGTGTGCCATTGTATTAGCGCACACCCAGTGTTGCAACATCAAAAACGAGAGGAAAACTAGCGATGCATCATAAAATCATCTAAATCATGCACGTTGAAATAGGACGGTTTTGGAATTTGGCTCGCAAAATCAATTAAATGTCCGTAATTATCTTCAGGGTTGATGTAATTGGACCCAACCAAAAAAACACCACTTCTTTTTAAAGCCCACTTAGAAAAGCAACAAAACCCACTAAAAATATCACTTTTCTTTTCCTTTGAAAAATGTACTATGAATTAAAAAATAAAATAAGAAGCATGCTCGTACAGTTAACTGTAAATTTTTTTAATGAAAAAAAACGAGCAGCAACGAAATTTGAAGGACTTGCAAAAAAAGAGAAGAATCAATCGAACAGTTTGAATAAATTCTTTTGGTTATCTTCTTCAGCTCTGTAAAATCGGTATATTTTAATCAATTTTTTTGCCTTCTCTGCATCCAAGCTGTTTCTGATGTTGGACCATACCAATCCATTTGTTGAAAAAATACACTCTGTAGATGCAGAACTAGCAAGGCCTGTGTATAAACTTGACGTGAAACTGTAGAACTTGTGTGGGAGTGACTTCTCTCTGTTTGCTGTGCGCATGCTTGCCAGGCCTTACCACTTTGGAGTGACCAACAACACTGTGCGAAAACAAAGATGGGGTACATTTCTTTATACTCAAATTTGAATGCCATACAGCTATAACAATTTATTATTGTGTAATTCTGAAAATGGTGAAATTGCATGATGCAATAAAAACAATTCAGAATGGGGTCTTCGTGTTTTTTTTAAATAAGAAAAACCTGCTTCTTAAAAAAAGACAAAAACCTGGGTTAAAAAAGCAGGTAGGTTGTTTTTTCTAAAAGCACGGGTTTTTCTTAACCCCGATTATCTTTCAATACTTTTCTGTGATTTTCCCTTTATGGGACGATCTGGAACAAGTAACGTCACTATCAGTTTGGTTGGATGTGTGCCGCACACCCAGACAGAGATGAGCAAACTGTAATATTTTGCGATTCAGATCCAGTCCTGAATTTTTAAAACTCAGTCCAAGTCCAACCATAGTCCAAAAATGTTTAAAAATTATAAATCAAAGTCCAAAAATTTAGCAAAAATCAACTTTTTAATGACAAAAATTACGCAATTCTTGTTAATTAACTCAATCCAAGTCCAGTCATGATCTAAAATTTTTGAAGCATTTTACAATCCGAATCCAATCCAAAATCAACAAAATTCGTCATAGTCCGGATCCAGTCCAATCCAAGTCCAGTCCAATGCTCATCTCTGCACCTAGAGTGTAGGTCCCTGTCATTGAAGAATGTGAGAATTACTGGCAGTTGAATATGTAAAAATTCTAAACCCAAAACCTAACCCCAAAACATAAATCCAAAACTTGGTCCCAAACCCTAAACCTAAACCAGTGTTTCCCAATCTTTTTTGGCTAGCGCCCCCTTTTCTGACAAACAAATTTCTATCACCCCCCTACCATTCCTAGCACATATATCAACACATTTTTCGTGCATTTGACTATAAAACTTAATTTAGTAAAACGATAAGTTTTTGTTTACAAATTGCTTGCATACATTTTTGTTGATCATACTGTTTTTTATGATATTTGGTCACTCAAAGTTAGCAAGACAACAGAAATTTAATTATTAACTGGGTCTCCTATCGCCCCCCAACCGCCCATTTCTGCTTCACCGCCCCCCTAGAGTTTCTCACCGGGGGAGGTACCACCCACTTTGGGAACCACTGCCCTAAACCTACCTACCCCCTAAATCAGCTATGTCCAACTTCTGGGCTGCATGCGGCCCAGTCGAAGGCTTTGTGCAGCTTTGTAAGCTTTTTATTATTGTGTAGGCCTATGTGCAATACAATGGTACCTTGTCTTTATTTTGATAGTCTTAAACTCGACATTTTCGATGCGATGTCTTTCGTGCCTGTTTCTCATGTACTACGTGCTGGTACATTTCTACATTTCTAGTGACACCCAGTGGCGTAGCCAACCCAAAAATTTGGGGGTACCAAAATGTATGATTTTAGGAGAATAACACTATTTTGTTTAGAAAAACGCCTCTCAAAGCACAAAATGACTATATTTCCTAAAAGTTTTGGGGGTATGACTCCTTTGCCCCCCCTCTGGCTACGCCTATGACACCTCGGTTTTGGGAGTAAGTACCATGTAGTAGTTATCACTGCAGTCAGTTTCTTTGAACTAAACTATGGTTTGCTGCTGTAAAATGAAAGTAAGTCACTCACGAAGTTAGAGATATAATTTTTGGCCTAGTAAGGCATTTCCCTTGGAAATAGCTTCCCTAAACGATAACCCTAAGCTCCAAACCCAAAACGTTTTGAAAAAGTACGTAAAAAGTGCTTCAATCGCGGGTGTAAACTAGCTTAGCCATAGCAAATGGTGAGATCAGAACCACTAAACACTCGCACAGGAGGCACTGACATTAGACATTCGACTACGTTCAACTTGTTGCTATCGATATGAACTCAACATTACATGTGGACAAGTGGACACCAGTGGCGATTCTAGCATGAAAAAAGTGGGGGGGCACTGCGGGGCCAGGGAAAAAGTAGGGGGGGCAACATAAATGTCTATCTTGCTTGGTGATTTTTCATTGTTTTGAAGATTAAGTTGCTATGATTAACCTTATCAAACCCAACATAGGCTTGTGAATATCATTAAAGATGAACTAGCGTTATTATTCACTAGTGACACCTAAACGCCACTTTAGATGCAAGCACAAATGTCTACTGCTATGTCAAAAATTCTGTGCTAACCATGCAATTTCCACAGCATTGCACACGCAAATCGAAATACCATTTTCCGTCCACAATTGTGCCGGCGTCACATGAACGAAAGCAGCTTTAGTATGTGAACACAATTCACATGAAAGCGAAATGGCTGCAACCACGAATTCCATCATAACACAGATACAAGTAGATTGTTGATAGCCAACTAGTTTCATCAAAATATTCTTACTACAAAGCACATAAAAATAAACCATCTTCCAACGGATTGGTGACTACTGACTAATCCATTTTTGTGGTAGCTTATGGATATTTTGTGATTGTGGTGTAACCATAGCAATGTTATGCAACTACTATTACGAGTGTGCAGCGTGGATAGGGTGAGGACTATTCACTGCAGTATGCTGTTAACAGCATTGAGGTTTCGGCACCAGTTTCATCTAAGTAGCATAGCAGCGCCGCAGATAGGTGTGCATCGGCGTGTACGTGATAGCAAGATGTAGCAGCAAGCGTAAAACTTATTTTGCCGAATATTCCCAACAAAGTCGTTCATTTTACTTTTCACACTGAATTTTCCTCTGACGGATCCTCAAAAGCTGACTTTTCAACCCTGCGTTGATTTATGACTGTCTTGTCATACGCGAAACACGCACTACCTCTAAACCAAAAAAGATTCAGACA
>JGI24159J19872_10012573_pt1 | contig 11035 bp, 4 predicted proteins | sample Ectturendosymbi4_FD_19872 | JGI IMG/M metagenome (IMG submission 19872)
GAAGTACATGACATAATAGTAAATGCATAGTTAAAGGCCACAAAGATGGCGGCAAGTAAATCAGTCACAGTTTATTGACGGGGAAACTAGTTTTGCATTTTCCAACGCATCATCAGTCCTGTAAATGTAAGACAAATCTCACAGGCGAAATGTTGGGCACTTGAAAATAAGTAAAGAAAAACCCATGAACTGTGGCTAGTTACAACGACATTACTAAAACTTTTTCGAAGCTAAAAAGCTGACCTTCCCAGAGCCTCATAAACCAGTCACTGCTTACAAAATCTGCGTTTGGCAGCAGTCTAACAAAGATACTTTTCCTCTGGAGATAACTCACGTGAGCGATGACGAATGCCAGAGAGAAGACACGCGATAAACAGAGCGTGGCAGTTCAAGAAAAATCAAGGAAGGCCGAGCCTTTCAACGTACATTGGAAGCGTGCAGTGAAGCTAATTTTTAGTTATTCCTTGTTCCAAACACAACTTCTTTGATGGTGTGACAGTTCGTCAATTTTTTCCTTCTCAAAATAAAGAAATAATGTCTGGCAATTACCTTTTTGATGTTTGTTGTGTAAAATAAAACATTTTAGACAGATGTCAGTTACCCACAACAAGCTATAACACGGGAATAACTTCAGCCATTGAAAATTTTTGGACTTAGACGTTGACCTCAATCATTTTCCTTCTTCTCACCTCAACCCAAACGCTAACCCGACACACTTACCTAAACACGAATTCCTAATCCCTAATAATCAGTTTTATCAGCGTATTTGGTATGTAGAATATTACTCTGTGCATGCGTATATGGTGTGAAGTCAGATTGTCGCAAGTCAGAAATTTCACTTGACACCGGAGTCCACTCCGACACTCTGCTCTGTGATCACCTCTGGTATCCTGCAGGACATCCCCTGATCCTATCCATGCTCACCTCTGGTGACTGTGCGAACCGGTTTGTTTACTTGCAATGTGCAATCATCCTAAAAATCCTAAAAATTTCACGATTGTTGTATCCGTTTTAAAGTGCTCAGCATTCTCGTTGTCCTTGGTAGACGTAGGTTACGTCATGGTTTTGTGCTGGATAATCAACAAGATGGGTGGATGGATCATTTCAGTTCCAATTGCTTGTTCGGAAATAAACTCAGGAAAAAGACTGCAGGGCAGCGAAAACAGGCAATAATAAGGTCTCCAAGCCAAAGGAAAGACCAAACTAGTGCCAGTGCTGTAAACTTCACTGAGCGATGAGCTCAATTTTCTGAGAGCACCCTGCTGTACGGTCGTATCAGATCAGTCACTACGCCCAGGGTTGGCAGATTGGCCATTTTGCCGCCAAATTTGTAAAATTTGGCCGTACAATTTTTGGGTTGGCCGTTTGTTTTTTTTGGTCGTTTTTTGAAAGTCGTTTGGCCGAAAATGTTTTCTGTTGGCTGTTTTGGCAAATGTCTATTTTAAGGCTAACCTGTCAACGACAACATCATTTTTGAAAGTCTCCTCCCCTGTGTGTGCTTTTCGCCTTGCGTAGTGAATTAGATAAGTGAAATCGAGGCAGTGTGAGAGTGCAACTTGTGCTTGCCACGTTGTACAGACCTTGAACTTGAAGGCCAAGCCATTTGTGCTTGTGTGCATACCAGTGTTTTAATGGATGTTGTATGGCTTGTAACAATCCATAGGGTTGGTATGGTTTGAGACAATCCATACGGTTGATATCATAATCATCATGTGTAACGAAACTACTCTTCATATTGTTAGTTATCCTGATATTGCTAACTGCCTGTGTTACTAATCAGTGTTCACAGTTCTTTTTATGTTGCCACTGTCTTCAACAAACTCTATGCTAAGTCACATGCCAAGTGGTGCTTACACTTGGGCAAATTAAAATAACCTTTAGAAAATAAGTCTAACTGTGTCTTCATTTCTGAATGATCTTGTAAAGATGCCATGCCTATGGTTTTCAGCCATGAGATTTTGTAGCGACACAACTAGTTGTTACCTAGCCGTGAATCTTTTCTTGCTGCCTAGCCTATGCATTCAAGTGTTAGCCTATTTAGCTTTATGTCTAATCATTACACATTAGACTAATAATGTCTATAATCCCTGTGTTTTTTATGAGAAGTGGCCATTTGTTTAGAACAGCTATATCTAACTAGTGGCTTACTGAGCCAAAAATTATGTCACTATCTTGACCAGGGACGCACAGTGAATAGCTTACGTTACTGTGTCTGTACTTTGATCTTAGCAAACTGAATTTAGCTTAAGCTAATGTACTGAAAGTGTTTGAATCTTAACTGCAATGATAACAGACATGACAAAGTGAAACTGATGACCACCTGCATCAAAAATGTCAAATTCAAGATTATCAAAACAAGGATAACTTGTCATTTTTAGGATACTTTTACTACAGCCAAAACTTAAACTGGGCCGCGGGTTGGATATAGCTGGTTTAGAAGTATGTGTCTTGCTATTGCAGGGGTGGTTGACCAGTCATAGACCAAGCAGGAGCCACTGTGTTACATAGCAAAGACCTTCATCATACACATGGGCACACATGAACACAACCCCATCTCTTTCTCACTCACACATGTACTTTTGCTTAGCTAGATTTATTGTAAATATCACACACCACCAACAAGACAATGACAGAACTATACAACAAGGTATTTGTTGTTATGCATGTGATGTAGTGGGACTTCTGATATATGATTATTAGGGCAACCAATTTTTTGACCTAAATCTTAAAATTTTGACTTAATAATTTACGGATTTTGACTTGATTTTGACCTATAAATTTTCTGCGTTTGCAACTGCAAAATAATTCAGCCTTAGGTGTTGAGGTTAACCCAGAAGCATATTCATGCACTCTAATCTATGTTTCGAAATTTTAAAGAATTTGGTTGTTTAACTTTGGCGATGATATATTGATAAGTACATAAATAACTACAGTAGAGTCAAACCTGAGAACATCATGAAGTTGAAACGTTATACGCATAATGGATTGAGCATTACCACACCAAGTACTGTAACACCACATTTTTTGCCTTACCATGCCTATCCTCCATATTATTCAATCGTCCACTAGTGGGCAAAAATGCATTATTACGCCAGGAGTCGCAACAAACTCACTATTCTTATAGAATTGCAACTAAACTTGCAAATGCATATCAATATCTGTTGTTGTAGTTTCAATAAAGTATCGATGAAGATAAAAAAAACTGTGCTGCAAGAAAATTGACCTAATGATAAATTTTGACTTTTTTTGACCTAATAACTTGGGATTCCCTCATGGTATGAGCGTGAAATTTGGTTTGTGGACGTTACATAATGTTTCAAAATGGCAGAAAAATTTTGACTTTATTCACTGCTGATTGCCCTAATGATTCTGTAAGAGCCGCATGAAACTGGACAAAGATCCGCATGTGACTCACAAGTAGCAGGTTGGCCACCCTAGTGCTATTGTTACAATCAGGGATGTGGAAGCGGCTATTTCATTAACCACTTCCATACCTATCGCTTCTGCTTCCAACAAAGCCTGGACTCTAACAAAGCTTAGACTCTATCTCATCTATGAACTTGCTGACAAGCATGACTATCAAAACCAGCAGCTTACGATTTACAAGGGCATATTACTAGTTAAAATAATCACATAAGTTAGTATCTGTCAGCACGGTACTGCTACTCTGCTCTTACAAACATACAACCTAGAAAACTGTCTTCAACACACATCAATACAAACAGCACTTACAACAACCTGGCCTAAGCCTAACAAATACCAAGCTAAATTGCATAGCGTACCATTTAAGGCAGGGGTCACAAACCTTTTTGAAACTGAGGTCTACTACTTGGTGCAGATTCATACGAAGGGCCACCAGTTTGATACATACACTTCTGGAAATTTTTTTTATCAATTTGTCTTCAATTTATGTTATCAATAAAAATTGAATATATTCATCAATGTGAAGACACTGATCATGTTTATGCTATTGTCAGAACAAGCCCGCAGGCGACCACGTGGTCCTTGCGGGCGACCTGGTGCCCGCAGCACCAGGTTGGTGACCCCTGGTTTAAGGTTTCTTCAAAGTGCTTTGATTGTCATACATTATTATGTCATAATAATGCTTTGAGCAAAATTCTAGAACGCAAGGTTTTGGACAAATTTTTTACATCTTTAATAAAATGCTAAAAGCTTTTTAAGACTGAGTTGGCAAACACATATGTACAGTAATATCTGAGTTAAGTTTGCACCCCAGTTCAGTTCATACAAAGTTATGAAAAAATCTGGATTTAACTTTCCCAGCAACTTGTTGGTATTTACAGCAAATCAAACGTAACAACTGATAAAAAATGTTAAACACGAAACATTATGTTGCTAAGTTCACAATTTGATATAATTGTTCAGCAAGTTCGTTTGCTTTCAAAATGGTTAGTGAAGGTGGAAGGGGCAGTTTGCTCGATGCATGTTGTCAATCCAAAGAAATACCTTGCTATCCAGCTCTGTTGATCTGCAGACAGACGCACTAACTTTTTTTGTGTGTGTGTTTTCAGACATTAGGGCAAATAACGTCTGCACATAACTTCCCGCTTCACACAGACTATCCTACAGCAGCCTCACTCCACACTGTCATGCGGTGTTTCGTTAACTTGGATCAGTTGGATGATTTAACTCAAAATGACTCAATTAAACGCTTGGCTTTGCCTAACATTGTTTGTGAAGTAAATAGCATAATGTAAGTGAATACTATGTGCCTTGTTGAAAAGAATAGTTAGCTTCAGTCAAAGCATCAATCAGTCTCCAAACATTAGCCCTAATGATCAGCACCTGTTTGCTAATAAGGCAGTTAAAAGCACAACTGCTAAGTTTGCACAAACAGCTCAGATTCAAGTTGCGAACATAACCGGGAGATTGCTGCACTTTCAAACTGTTTCCATTTTAGTAGACAGCAGCCAAGTTTGAAAAGTCAGCCTCTGATAAAATCAGTAAGCTGCACGATGACTTGGCCTTCTGTGAAGAACACCATGGATGCTAGTTATGCTTTATCTCGCTCTCTCGCACTACTGCTATTGCACGTTCATTCAGACTTATAGTGCAACTTCGCCGCTTAATCCACGTTGGGAAATGAACAAAAAATTTTTGCCAAGTTACTACTCAAGTCAAATAACCTATGTGGAAGCGGAAGTGGTAGAATTTTCGCGCTTCCGCTTCCACAGAAAAAGAACTGCTTCCACATCCCTGGTTACAATTGTATTCAGTGTCGGCACATAATGAAAATGAACTTGTATTTGAATGCATTTTGACTTGTTACGGTAAACAGCAAGCTCTGCTTTTGAAGTGTTCAAAATTTGAGTGATAACGCTAAAGTAACTGTTGATTTTTCAGGTAGTTTTATTTGAATGTTTTTTTCAAAAAAAACTTTGGCATTTTTTTGTCATAAGTGACAAACTCTAGAAATAGTTTTGAATTAATTGCTTTTTGTGGAGGCGCTGTGAACATACAAGATGTGTTTTTATGTGAATTTGAGTTATGAGGAGGCAAATTGTTTAATAAATTTGGCTTTGTCAGGTGAAGGGTTTGGCTCTTTTTTGGCCTTTTTCAATTGAGTGTTTGGCTTTTTTCAGCAATTTTGTTTGCCGTTTTTGGCCTTTTTTACTGAAGGTTTGACCTTTTTTGAAAAAATAAATCTGGCAACCCTAACTACGCCTCAGGTTAGACTGGACCAGTCTACAAAATCTATAAAATGTTCAGTGTTTCAAATAGTTTAAGTTAAGAACTTCAGTGACTTGCAAAGTAATCATGTTTTTTCCTTTTAGTGATGGTAATCATGAACCAATAGTATAATATATCCAACCCAATAAAGGTTGTAGTGTGATTTACATTAGCCTTTGCCTAGAATAAGAGCAATCCTGACATACTGTGTCTAATAGCTGGTGAGCTATAATGTATTACTGCAGTTTCAGTTTAAAATTCAAGTAAGGGGTAACAGTGTCTGTTTAAGGATCTTATTACAAGGATAAAAATTTGAGGAAATGTCAAATATTGGAACACTGTTTGTCACACAGAGGTGTGTATGATGATGTTCAGTGAAATTTAGTGAGTGTTGGGTGCTTTAAGCAAAAATTCAAAGCAGTATCTACCTACTTGCCATAAAATGATAATAGTGGTTTTGTAAAACCTTTGCAATGCCTGTGATACTAGACATGGTGTTTGTTTGCTTGATATGTTGCTGTTGAAAATCCAACAATATTAAATCACAAAAGCTGGATTATTGTTCAAACTTTCTAAATTATATTTAATGGCTTAGTCACTAGTGTGACTGAGTAATTACAATATTCTGCCTAGTTCATAATTAAAATCAAACATTCATGTCTTGGCTTAGTTTTCAAGTTGATTTTTTCTTGTCACTGTAGTTATTTTCTTTTTTATGGTTTGTATTTCAATGTGCTAACACTTCGTTGTAAACAGGTTTGAAACTGCTTCAGGAACACTTGCGATTCTTTTGTACTTCCCCATTGGATCTTTGATATTGCTTTTTCGATTGTTTCTTACCCTCAATTATGTTTTTTCTCAATTTTTTTTTAATACCATCTGTTCTCCAGACAACATGGCTCGAAGGTTTGTTGAGCTTGATTTTAAACCTTATGCTATTTAAACTCAATTGTTTGGTTTATTTTTATCATGTTAGCTTACCTGATAAACTTTTAAGTGTATTTCTTGTTTTATTCCGTTTTAACTGCCAGATGCTCGTTTCTTTGCTTCATCTGTTAGAATTTTAGTGCTTTCTCCAGATAAAGTTGGCTAAGATCAGATGAAGTAGCAGCGTTTGCACTGTGACTTAAGTTCTTACAAATATGGTGTGCTAAATACACTACAAACCAGGGTTGCTGAGTCAGAATCACGAGGAGTCGGAAGTTTTTAGGCAGAGTCATAGCAGTGGCGGATATTCAGGGTGTTCTATGTGTTTAGTGAACACTTGGAAATGAAGAAAAAAAAATATAAATTGGTTTTCAGGCATTCATTAGCAATTGATGCTAACAACTGCCTTTATTTGTATTGTTTTCTCATGCAGCGGATATATTTCTTAATTCGGCCGAACAATTTTGCTTGTCTGCTCAAGCATGACTGCAGGTTGTTCAAGAACACCCGAATTTAAACAAATAAAGAAAAGAAAAAAGCCAGTGGAGCTAAGCTATAGTACTTATAAAACAGCCAGGGTGTTAACCTTGTATGTTGAACAACTTGGTTATATCATGTGTTGTTTTGCTAGCATTTCTGCTTAATCTGTATAGTAGAAGCAAGCTGTGCAGTAAATTGATTTCGTTGTAGTGGACTTGTACAGTTGGGTTTTGCTGTAGGTTAAAATTGCTTACTTTGGCTAGGTAGGTGGTGTGGTTTGTCTGTGTGATGATTGCTGTGACAGTTTGGATGTTTTTTTTAAATGAGAATGCACGAAGCTGAATATTACTGACTTTAGTAGTGGTGAGCCTTGGGCCTAGGTTCACGTGCAAAGTAGCCTAATGCTAAAATGTGGAATGTTGAAAGCAGTCGAAAAACGAATGCTTCCCAACATGTAAGCCAGTAGGTTAATTTGATGAATTAATGTCAAAAATGCTATTTATTTCTTATCAGGGAGTTCAATTGAAAAGAGTTTGTCACAAGAAATAAAATTAATTAATTGTTCATACCTGATGCTGTCGACATTCTAGCATACGTGCTGCGTTGGTTTGATTATTATGATCAACTGCCAATCTGCTCAAGTGTTCGAATGGCTTGTGGTAGGTGACAACCTGGTGAACCTTCACAGTTTTAGGCTGGTTGTGAACCTGGTGACCACACCTAACAAAACGGCCACCATACGCCACTGAGGATTCCTAAGAACATTAGGAGTCTGAGTTGGATATTTTTATCCGATTGAAATAGATTGTTCTTGCTGTGTACCATGATTTCTATTGATTGCTAGTAGCTACAAAATTGTTGACAGCCAAACTTCATTAACAATATGTGAAGGAATCGGAGTGGGAAATTTATGGAAAGGTCAGAGTCGGAAAATTTCGGAAGCTAGGAATTGGAGTCAGACATTTTACCTCCGACTCTGCAACCCTGCTACAAACAATACAAAGTTTCAGTGAACGTTTATCTGGGAAAAACAGTTCTTGTCATAGTTGCTGACTGATATTTCCAGTATATGGTTGCTCATTTATTTTTAAGTTTTTATTACAGGTTCTTTGAAAAGATATACTTGGCTGTGCTTGGTATAATTCTTCTGCAGAAAAATAAACGAGACAGAAAATCAGTGGCTGTGGCAAACTGCATCAGTCAGTGTGATGCTTTGTTTTTGGGAGCCCTATGCAACTGCATTGTGGTATGTTGACAAACCGTTAGTAGTGTGTGTGTATCCATTTGAATTGCAAAGAACCTCTTAATAACTTTAAAACACACAAGCATATATGCTGTATCAGTTCAATTTCATTACACTAGCTTTGTATTCTCGTTGGAGTGTCAAAAGTGATCTGTGTTGCTCACCTCATATTTCCTCTATGCTGGTAGCCATTAGTGACTATTGCAGTGAATGCTGCAACCCTTAAACGCCTATATGGGTCGCTAGCAATGCAAGCGGAATTTTACAAGTGCATATTACCCATATCAAATAGTTCACTATATACTTTCACATTCCATGTGTTCCTCAAGCTACTCATTGGCATTACTTTCATAAACACCAAGTTTTTCCCTTTGTGCATTTTACAGAAAAAAATTACATTTTTCCCAGAAAAAAGTATAGGGTCACTAGCAACCCATGTTAGGTAATAGTACAACATTTTTTCCAAGCGCACATGAGCCAGCGAGATCGAACATCCAGCACAAGGGCCACATGCACCCCACAAGATGTTTCCGTACAGCAGTGAACTCATTAGCAGGGCAGAGTCAAATTGTCAGCAGAAATTCAACATCGTTCCTTCTCAAGATTCCACCTTGGGAGCTGGTAGATTTTGCTGAAATCCACATTTCTTGCGTCACTTAGCAACACCATAACTTGCCAGGTGATTGAACTAGAGAGCTGTTCAAACCCTCAAAAATGCAGTGAGTCTAGTCCCGTCACCATGGGAGGGCTCTGGTGGGCTTAGATTCCCCACACAAAACTCCAAGACCCCCCAAATTGAAATATGAGACACTATAAATCTATGAGGTTTTGTCAATTTTTAGAATGTCAAGTCCCCTTGGTCAAATGTAAAGCCCCTCTATTGAAGACTTTCTGGTGACGGTTCTTGGTGAGTCTTCTAGTTTGGATTTTAAAAAATTTTGAAATTGTTTGGTTTCAGTTAATTTGTGAGTGACGTCATAAGTGAGGTAGGTTTAGGCCTTTTTGGCCAAGATCATCGGGTCCTAGGCCCCAATTGCAAGACCCAATTTTTGACTCAAGTTTTTAATGGAAACTAGGCTATAATCTAAGTCTTTTAAGCCCTTGATTGACTTTCTAGCGTTTCTGGTTAAAAAGTTATGTCCAAAGAGTCATAAACGTGGTGAAAAAAAAATTTTAATTTTTTACCAAAATTTTATCAATTTTTGATTTAACCAAAACTGTGAGGAACCATGTTGCAACAAACATAAAATTGTCATATTGCACAGAGTAACCAAACACCTTGTTATTGACTTTGCATGCTGTTCTTACCTATAGTGAGAGTTTACATGTTTTGTTTTTTAACTTTCATTTGTCAAACTCTTAGTGACATTCCTGGAATTGGTTAAATTTATGAAGTTTTCTCCTTTCTGAGCTTTCCTTCATCACGTTTTTAAGTGATATTCATGATGTTGCAAAAAACTTCCAATTCGCTGATGTCCTTCTACTCGCTTACCAGTGTATATGACATGGGTCGCTAGTGACCCATGTTAGGTGATAGTGATTGGCAAATCACCAAGGTGTTTGAGGATTAATGACAAGTCAGTGTTACCCTTGCACCCGTCCATTAACTCTAGGAACAATGCTGGACAGGCCGCAAGGTTTCAAGCAGGGTTGCAGAGTCAGAGGTAAAATATCTGACTCCAACTCCAGTCTTTCCAAAATTTCTGACTGCAACTCTTTAACATAAAGGAAATGAAATTTGCCTGTTAAAATCAATGGGAATCGTGGTGCACAGCAAGAAATCTCTGTTTCAACAAACGTTTCAAAAGAAATTGTACCATTTCAACAGGAATTCCCAATTTAAGAGTGTGATGTAAAAATGATCCAGTTGGACATCTGGAGTCGGACAAAAAAGTCTGACTTCGACTTCCAGTGTTGTTAGGAATCCAACTTTGACTCCACCCAAAAACCTCTGACTCCTTACGACTCCACAACCCTGCTTTCAAGTCTTCAGTATGACCCAACCAAAAATTGAAACCAGCTTTCCAGCTTTAGTGGCATGAACTCAACCTTTGCCTGCACTTTACTGGTTGCGAAACTGCGTTTGTCTTTGAAAATAAACTGTATCTATGCATTGTGTTTTTTTCATGCATTAGTTGTATCATATATGTGCCTGGTAATGCGCAATATCGTATGATGGTAATGTGCAATATCTTTCAACTCAGGTTCATCATTGGAATTTAGGAAAGATGTTAATGGATGCTTTTCGCTTGATACATCAATCAAATGATGCAAGACCTGCAAAAGCATTGTGTGTCAAAGGCAGACATGTCCTCTATCTTCCAGAGCCATACCCAACTACTGGAGCAGGCCTTTTACATTTCAGGTTTTTCTGTCTGCTTTTGCAGTTCAGTCTTAAACTGCAAAACTGGTCTCATGTAGTGTCAATCACTTGTTTCATTAAGTTCAAAATTTTTCTGTTATCAAGTTTCCCATCTTTACCTTGTGTTCATTACAGACACTGCAGCAAATATCCCTCTGAAAAAGTTATCATTTTCTGTTTTAAACTGATTGTTTTCTCACAATTTTTGTCTGACATTTATCATGCGGGAAAACAAGCATTTAGCACTTCTATGTTATAGCAAGCACCAGTCTAGGGATGGGAACAATATATGTTATAGTAATGGTGAATGATTCTGGTATTATTCAAAAAAA
>JGI24159J19872_10012574_pt1 | contig 11034 bp, 6 predicted proteins | sample Ectturendosymbi4_FD_19872 | JGI IMG/M metagenome (IMG submission 19872)
TTGCTGATTGCGACAAGATTTGAAGACGTTTTTCCCTTATTTAAACTCGTTCCTAGCGTTGGATGAAAGAACACATTGTGATATCGCATCACAAATATGAGACTTGGAGCGAACAGTGTAGCCTAAAGTTTGTACAACAGTTGTGCGAGTTGTGGTATTTGGCGTTGCCTTCTTTACGAAAAAAGCGGTTGTGGGAAAAATAGTACGTAGAATGCTTGCTGGAGCTTCAAATGTGTGACTTCATGTGTGCACTCTTTTTCTGCTGCACCGGACAAATGTTGACATGTCATCAATCAAAAACGCTTTTTCGATATTTTGATATTGTGCTGTTGTGCCGGTCATGTATTGTGTATAGAATATTTTAAAAAACTAAGTAACTGCTAAGTGACATTAAACACTTTGTAGACATTTTTAGTTAGTTTGTGGTGAACTCCAAAAGTTCCTGTTGCGAAGAACATTACTAATTTCATTGCATGCTTTTTTGAGTTCAAAACGTATAGTCATATACTTGTTGCTTTCATTTTTGACTCGCAGTGTTTCCCTTTGTGTTTTACTTTTGCTTCTCGGGAAGAAAAGCCACCACTTCTTTGTATGCCTGACACCAAAAGTGCCTGACGTGGAACGTGCAGTTGGTCGTGCTATTAAGATCCGTTTGCCATGTTATTTGTTTGGGATATTTAAAGCTCTTGGTCAATATATATATATTTTGTTAAAGTCGACAGAAGCATTTAGTTCATTTGTTTTATTTTGTAACAAGTTTCCCAACTTGCATTTTTACGCTTCGCATCCATATAAACAATGCTACATCGTTTTTCGTTTTGGTTCCTCTCGCGTTCATTTCAATCTCAAACACAGGTTGACATCCAACCATATATCTTGCGCGAGTGCTTACCTTTTATACATCAATCCCAGTTATACTTTTTGACTTTTCGTTTTGGTTTCATAAGATACATTTACTGGGAATTGCCTATTTTTCATTTATACCATAACATTATCTTGACATAAGGGCTGTTAACAGAGTGTGGAAGCCACTAGCCGCGATTTCCAAAGACTTATGGTGGAGAAAGATGAGGAAATCCAGCGCCTTAAGGAAATCTTAAAATCTGTTCAACCGCAAAACGTAAGTAAGAACATTTCATTTTTACTGGGTAGTTAAAACCCGCAAAGATATTTTCCTAATTGCATTGACCAGTTCAGTAAGTGTAAGACTGTTACATGGGCATTGCCTGAAAAAAGAACCTTAAAGGGCTTCGGCTAAATAGTTATTTGCCTGTTTTTTCCCATAAAAAATTGTGATTTGTGCTCTTTGTATATTTTTCCTCCAACCAAGACACTTGACAGTTTCTGCATGTCACAATATTCAGCTTGTCGACAACTTTCTTAAAACGGTCATTCAGATAAGGTTTCATGAAGTTTTTTTTCATTTAATTGTGGAAACGCCGGGCGTTTTGCAAAACAAGTGACCATTTTTATAAATTAATCTAATTCCGCTTTACGCATTCAGCTGAACAAGCCACGATCTACTATAACATGAGTTTTAGCACAGGCAATTGCAGGAACCACACTATTACATAAAATGCCCGGTATCGGTTGAAGGGACGAAGCAACGTATTAGCCTCATACGTAGCAAATTTGTTTAGCCATATCTTTAAAAGTTCTGAACGTTTGTTCTGTTTAAGGCAATAAATGATTTATTTACTTTGTCGTACCAAATTGCCTTAGCAATCTGTTTTGCGTCGCGAGTGAAATGACATGTGCCACAGACAAGCACGTTCTCGTAAAATTGGACAAATTTTGTGCGTACTTCTACGAAACGGCATGCAACACCGTTACATGTTGCCACAATATGGATTTGAATTCTAATCTTCTGGACCATGTACAGTCAAAGAAATAAATTTCATTCTTGAATTGCAGCGCGATATACTTATAATGAAAGGCTGCTGCTCTCTGATCTAACATGAGTTGAAAAGTTCAGAAATGATTTATAGGATACATGCAAGATATCTGAAGCAGAAGTAGGAGATATGTCAGAGTGAAATTGTTGAAATGAAATTTATAAATGCCAAAATGAAATCCGAACGAGATATTTGCAGAGCAATAAGCAGGCTTACGCATACGCATCCAAAGATGGGTTTCCTGGTTACAAGATGAGTAAAGTTGACACGTATATTGTGTAATGCGATCAGCTTAACAGCGGACATACGTTGGTCAATATTGGTTGTCACGTTTACAATTTTAGTTTGCGCGAGCATGCTTGACACCTCTCACGCCTAACAACCGCGTTTGTTCAAGGTCGACGAGCGCAAACTTCGCTCGGGGAGTGTAGTTTGCGTCCCATTGTCATAACGGCGATCATGTGCAACACTTGACGCACAAATTCCATTTCTTCTTACGTTCAATCTCGAAGCTGACAATTTTGAACACGCCATTTTATAGATGTCAGGTGACATTTGCAGACTTAGGTGACTTTAAGCCCGCACATACGCTAAATTCCTTTCAAGAATTTTTTTAATGAAGATTTAACAGCACTTTTCGGTTATATTCTGTACCAGGCATGGGTAAACACGACCTGCAAGCCATACGACCTAAATCATCCTGACCTCAACCAACCTGCTGGCTTGTCCAAATTGTACCAACGAAGGCAATTAATTTTGTCACACTCATTAGTTTATATAAACAGTATTTTGGAATATAGGGCAATGCGGCCGGCGAATCAAAACGTTTGCCTACGCTGAAATGAAACGAAAATGTTTATTTAGATCAAGGCTCTTTATTAAAAAGTTTTTAAATTTCTTTTCGAAAGGCCAATATGAACAATTTTTGTTCTTAAATTACTTGCAGGCTGCTTTCAGTTGTGAAATGAAGTTTGAGTCTTTGAACATGGGTTTGACGATATTAGAAACCTTCGGAACTTTCCTACACCTTCAAAAATCCACACCTGCAGACCATCACATTTTGCGGTGGGGATTATAGTTTGAAACTCAAACTTTTATAAAATCCCGTCTTGGATCCAGGCTCCAGCAGAATTACCTGATAATTGCTGTTGACCGTAAGGGNTTTTGAGTCTTCNTGGGGNTGCTGTCGCCGCGACCCTCCCGAGAGGAAAAGCGGGCATGAAAATGAACGAAAATGAAATATTANAAAATGTGTTTGATCTCATATGGTGCATGATTTGAAAGCCATTGTGACAATTATGTCTACTAATTTTTTTAAATATCATTAAACCATCAAACCAACGAAAACTTACAGGAATTCTTCAGCTGAGAAACGTTTTGTAGAGAAAAATGTGTTTATTCGAAATCAACCATGGCATATCATTTTAAGCCATTCCCAGTTTTCTTAGCTTGTTAAAAGCTTTGTCTTCCAAACTATGGGATACATTTTGCAAATAAAAATCATTTTATTACATGCAACGTTTTCACAATAGACACCCACTGAAATTTACTCTACGTCTATTCTTGAAAAACAATTAGCAGTAAAAGCCAATTTGAATCTTATCTTAAATTATGCAAAAGATATTCGAAACAAGTGTTTCTTATTTTAAAATGAAAGTGGGAAATGCTTACAATAGAGCTGCCTTTTTTCAATTCTTCGTCCTTGGACATCTAGGGTTTTTTATCAGTCACTTTCGAGTAATAATAATGTTCAAATATAATATAATAATAACAAACAATTACAAAAGACGTGTACATGGGCGACGGCAGAAATTGCTCCAGGTAGGCAACATCGACATTTTCTTCTCCTTTTCAGGTTGCTGACGATGCAATGCAAATGGACGTTGACAATACGCTTTACCCTTTCTACATCATAAAGAAAATGTCCCACAGTCAAACAGTCACAAAATTACGCTTTTTTTACGGCAACAGTCACAAAAATTACGCTTCGTTGGCGCAGCAATGCTTCTTTTTCACTAATCACACAGGACAAAACTGTTACATGCCTTACCGCTACCAGCAGTTACTGTCTCGCAGCATTACTGCACCTGCCAAAGATGTCTGCATTCAACAGTCACATGCGGCAAAACGCGTATTACTGCAACTTGAAAAGAACATTTAAAGTTTCGTTGCCATGGTATTGTTACGCAATAAATAACAACAGTAGAACAACCTGCTCGCAAGTTTCAGCAACCTGACTCTGCAGGCAAAGGAGCGGACATGAGTGAACCGGCAAGCTCACCACTGCATGACACCAGTGAACCTGGCTCTTGTGCAATGTGAGTGTCATACGGGAAAATATACTGTGTCATTTTCAAGAATCAAATCAATTAATTGGAATTAAACTGCTGACTTCAGGTGTTCTAGAAATTTTTGGTTCTCAGACCCAATTTCCAAGGGGGACAAATGCCTGTTTTTCCCCCCTGCGGACGCCCATGAACGCGAACGCGTACATTGGTTTTTGCTGGCTTGCCAGTCACAAATATGATGAGAGGTCAATTTTTTGCTTAGACATGACTTCCTCACGTACAGTCGTCTATATGCAAGCGTTTAAACAACTGTATGCTCTATTCAACATGCAACACGCCGGTGACTGCACTGCATGATATGTGTGGTGCGTTAGTTTTTTCTGCCTGCTTGTATACCGTTTCTTGCAGCAAGAGCTACAAACGGCAAAAGACAGAAGAAAAGCCGTAGGAGGAACAAAAACAGAAGCGCCTGCCAATTTGAAAAAGCATGAGAAGACTCCTGAACAGCGCAACTTTCTCAAAAAAGTAAAAGCGTGTGGTTGCGGAAATGACTCGGTGATTTGGTTAGTTTAGCACAGTTATCTTTTGCGGAGTTTAATTTGGTGAACGCGTCATCTTATGGCTAGAAGCGAATTTGTTTTTTACCAGCAGACTCTCTAAAAGCGTTCAGCTTGTAGTATGTAAATATTGCGTAGCATTGTATTTTTAAATATGCAGGCTATCATCAACAACGACTTCTTAAAACATTTAGACGACGATCAGGTAAACGAGATGATAGACTACATGCAGAGATGCCATTTCAGCGATAACGTCTTTATCAAGGAAGGGACAAATGGAGATCGCCTGTACATTCTTGAAACAGGTGTCCTTGATGTCAGCCAGGTGAAAATAAGAGCGTTGTGTGCCAAGACTGACTCCAATTACAATTGATATTGGAATTGCAGGGAAAATGTTCTGAGCAGTGGCGGTGTTCTGTTACTTTGCAGAGCTGTGGGAATGTTCAGGAACAAAACCCATGCTGACCCCGATTAGTAGTTATCCAAAGGGTGGAATACGCGGACGCGAGAATCTAAGACATTTCCAATGTTTGTCTAAACCAGTGACTTTCAAACTTTTTGTTCCTCGCCCACATATTTGATTAAAAACAGCTGGTGGTTCAACATGTCATGTAAGTTCCTGTTGAATTTAGCAGAACTGAATGGGCATAAGCGGTTTTTAAACTTCAGAAATGAAAGGTAAAATGGCTGCATTTCATTGTTGTTAATGTTGGTGACGGCAATTGGCGGCAGGTCGAAGCCTGAATTTTGTTTCTTGCCGGGGAGGTTGAGGTGAACGCTCTTGCCCAAGGAGCGCTTCGGCGATTCACTTAGTGACTGTGGATCGAATATCCAACTTTCCAATTGAGAGGCGGACACTTTACCAGTGAGCATTTTGCTGCCCAGCCCCCCTTATTTATTCACCTCGGATGTATATTTTTCTAAAAATACCTCTGTGGCCCACTGAAAATGTTTCCGTGGCCAATTACTGGGCTATAACCAACAGTTTTAAAACCATTGATTTATAAACCATAGTAATTTTTAACCCATGAAAGACGCACCACCAAAGTTAAACGTTTTCATATTAGTGTTTCTGCCACGGCAATGCTTCACTCTTTTGCAGAATTCGACTTATATCAGTAGCGTCGAGGCAGGCTCTGTATTCGGTGAACTTGCGATTCTGTACAATTGCAAGAGGACGGCAACAGTCACGGCCAAAGCTGGCACTGCCACAAAGCTGTGGATGATTGAGAGATCGACTTTTCAGAATGTCATGAAAAGGACAAATGACAGCAAAAGAACAGAAGTAAAAGAGGTAACCGGACTCTTTGCCACTCTTCCGTGGTTTATCAGTTTTTAACTTCGCTTTTTCGACCCCCGCATCAAGTATGCAGTTCATATAAACGCAACAAGAGTTGTGCGCAATTCGACAGTTGCCGTTCTGAAAGTAAATGTGTGTTGTTTGACACGCATTGAAGTTTTTGGTTGAGATGATGAGGAAATGTATAGAAATCCGTTACTATTGAACTCTACTGTAGATCTTGTTTCAAACTGGAGGAGCAGAAGTTTAATCTGAATAATTAAAATTTGGGCAAATTGATTGATTTAATTTAGGCCTCGAAGTACGTGTGACATGTCAAGCTTTTGAGGCTACGCAAAAAAGTTTTGAAGAAACCTCAAGGTGGCATTTGGCAAAAGCATTGTAAATTCAAGGAACAAACAGATAGTTCCAATTCAGTTGAGCTTTCTTTTTAATACCATTGTGCAGCCGAATGATACTGTGACCAATCCTCAAACTGATACAGTATTGTTTTCAAGAGCAGTGCACTAACAGCTTTTCTCGATCCATTACTGCAATGCCTGATTTTATACTTTTTGTTGAATATACTCCGGTCCACGAACAGCATACAGGAAAAAATATAGAATAGCCTTTTCAGTTAGGTAACCATGTGGCTGTTTTTCTTGCCGCCAAACACGAACGGATCAATCAGATTAAAATATGCTTCTTCTTTATGCAACTGGTGCCAGTACGGATATACTGACACGGTGTATGTCGGATGTCTTTCTGAATTTGGACAGAAGTACACACACCTTCTTTCGTGCAGTCCAAAGTCAGCTGCTATGCGTGTTACGCTGATGTCACTGTTTACGCAACGATCAAAGCATTAAACATACATTTTAACGACTTTTAGCAATACACCATTGACATTGACAAGCAGTCTTGTGGTAGATATAATACTTCCACAGGCGTACGGGAAGATGTTTTGGGGTAGTGGGAACGGTATCCGTATGCCTTAAAAATCCTTTGCTGTGGTTTTTGACACTATTCGAATAGTGAAAGAATACGTTTATCGCCTGATATTCGCTAGACATTTGAGTTAATTGTGCTTGGAAAAGTGAAGACCATGAAAACTACTCCTTTGTGCGTACCACATCGTTGTACAGTCAAATACAACCAAAAAGCAAAAAGAGCATTGTATTTTCAAAGAATATATTGTGCCCAAGCTAATCGTTTTATTCATCTGACATTCATCTGATTGCCATGTTTTTCTTTTTATGCACTCGAAACTCCATTTCCATTACCAGGGAATTGTTTTTTTTGTCCTGATAAGTACTAAATGTAATCCTCCACTTCCCAAATTTTTATATTTCAACGCTGCAGTAGGGGAACTTCGCACTCCTTTCCGCACGTCTCCTTAACATTTCCAAACGTAAGTGTGACTGGCGTCAAAAGTCGTATGTTACGTGCATAAAACTTTACACGGAGTTGGAATTGCTGACGAACTGTTGTCCCCTAGTGCTGCAGGATGCCAGAAATGGAAACGTTTGACTTTGAACAACAAGAAAAAATAGGAACATTTGTGCGGAAGCAACAAACAAACTTGAACTAGGACATTTTTCTGCAGTGACCTATGATTCCCTAAATTAATTCGATAACGAATCCAAGGATGCCTGCACAACAGGCGAAAAATGTACCCTGTTTAACTGTCAACGTATAATATGACTGATTTTTTGCTACAGAGTGACCTATTTCAATTGGTTTTAGCGACCATAGCTGACTGGTTTATCGGGATGGCTCTCACCGTCCCAATTCCGAGATGTAATTTTTGCGGGATAAATTTATATTCAAGAACGGTTTAGTTTAAACCTCATTTTGGGCTACTTTCCACTAAGTTTGCTTTTTGTAAGGCTAATGGACTTTCGTTTTCCCCAATCTTTAAGGTGCTCGACCTGCCTAATTGAAGAATGTTTAATGAAGATTAGAAAGTGACAGCAGCGATCAAAAATATATAAAATCATTACATAAACTTTCTTAGAAAGCTTGAAGTTTAAGATGTGAGGGATTTAACGTTCTGCTCAAAACACACCTGACCTCCCCGTTGTATTTGCTTCGCTGTCCGTCGTTAATCTTAATAATAATCGGAAATTGGAAGGAGAAGAGAATTCGGATGCAGTAACAGTAACTACCGAAAAGCATGCAGCACGTTTACTTCTGCTTAGTTCTTACTGGTGTCGGTGATGTTATTGGATGTTTAACGTCTGGATTACGTAGCTTACTTCACTCCAGGGGATGTAGCAGTAAAGGTATGCACTGCTGGTATTCGTACGAGATGTGGAAAAAAATACATTTTTAGGAAACAAGCAGTTAAGTCGAGTGCAAATATATATACTTGATAAAACCCGCTTTATTTCTAGCGGTTTTGGGGTGTTGTTAACACCTCTCCAAGCAACACCTCAAAATTTAGATATTTATTGAAACTTTTTCAGAGAGAGAGAGGGTATTTAATTCCTGATGACTTCTAACGACGCGAAAAATTCGCTTATTACTAGTTTTGTAAGTTGCAGACGCTCTGAAGTCTTGTTAATAACCATCAGCGAAAACCTCGAGATGTACATGAGCCCAAGTATTCAGTATTTCTGGTAATGGTTACTGAATGCTTGACCGAACTGCTATTCCACAATTCTGAAATAAAACCGGTAACTTTTTAGCAAGGTTTAATTCGGATTGGCAACTTTGGGATGAAGGATTTTTCAAATAAATTAGGAAACGATACGCCGCATGTCCACGTACACACTTGACTACATGCTTGCTTCAATTGCTTTCACCGTTATTTTCGTCACAATAACTGAAATATTTGAGGGGATTATTCTTGTTGCTGTATGCAATTAAGCATGTTGCTTGTGCTTTTTTAAGGTTTTTGCTTTAACCTCACTGCAACATAAAAAAGTTTTTATAGCTAAAGCTGCCCTTTTCAAGAATTACTTTTGCCTGATGTCACTATAGACAGTTAGGCCGTTGGACGACACAGCAGAAGAAAGGAAAATTTCGAGTTTTAGAGTTTTACTTACAAACCAACTTATTATTTTTTGTAGTAGCCAAGATATATACAGTATATATATTTGTCATCCTTGTCTGCCGTTAAAATGTTCTACTGTTTGTTTCGTAGGTGTTTATCATGTTATCTCCATGCTTCTTCATTGGTTATTAACCTGTCCAAACTCGGGTACCCCTATACCTTTAGCTTTGGGAGCAATATGTTGGCTGATTGTTACAAGAGGGAAAACACTTTCCCTAGGGCTAAAAGAAAGAAAACACTTTGCCCCTCCTTCTGGGTACCATAAATTTTTCACTAAAAACTCTTAGGGTACCCTGCGGACCCTGTTAGGAACCGCTGCTTTTGTTGAAGTTCGTCACTGGAATATGTGCCATTTAGAGGAGACCCCTTCATTACCTGTTCCACCTCCGGTGATGAAATTCTGACGCACACGGAAAAAAATCAAAGCTTTCGTACCTCATGATGAAACTGAGCTCCGTGATTGTTTTCATGTTTAAAAAAACTCGGCTTAAATATTTGCTGGGTTTTCTGCAGGCTATTCGAAAAGTTCCTCTGCTGAGCGAGCTTGGATCTCAGAAGCTGGCAAAGATTGTCGACGCGGTGGAAGAGGAAACATTCCGTATGGGGGATTACATCATCAGGCAGGGAGAAAACGGAGACACCTTCTACATGATCATGAGCGGTGAAGTTGATATCACGATGGTTGGCCAGGAGTACTCTGACAGCATTCAAGACCCTTCGCCAAAAGAGAAATACGTGCGCACGATGGGCAAAGGCGAATCCTTTGGCGAGAAAGCGCTGCAGAGCGACAGCGGTCTGCGTAGCGCCAACGTCATCGCCAAAACCGAAATAGTCAAGTGCATGACACTCGACAAGCAGTCGTTCAGCCAGCTGATCGGTACTCTGGCTGAAAAAGACCCGACTCGGAAGCGTATGATCAAATCTCCATCGAACCAAAGACAGTCAACCTCATCAAACGCAAGTGGAAGAACGTCGATCAACAGGATCAAGCGTCCCAGCTCGAGCGCAATAATGGACATGCCCGCCAGGCGCATGCCTGCAAATATGGAGGGGTACGCCCTCAGCGATTTTCAGTTCGTCGGGGTTCTCGGGGTAGGCGGATTTGGCCGGGTCGAACTTGTTTGCCTGCGCGATCAACCTGATAAAACTTTTGCTTTGAAGTGCATGAAGAAGGTAAGTGAAATATACTTTTTTGCATCGTTTTTCGTTGCAATTGCAGGACCGATTCTACCGCAAAATCTCAACACGAGCAAAATGTTTTTCGTCGGTTTCGTTATAAAGAACAACACCTGGACAATTAACTACAGGCGAGAGTATGAATGGACATTTGGAGCGACACAATCCAGGAAAGTGCAACAATTTAATCCATGCGCATCAGCCAAAAATTAGTTGCGTTTCTAATCAATCAAATTAGGCAGCGCCAGCGGACACAGAACAGTTTGGTGTGTGGAGGGACTAGATCAGGTGTGTCAAACTCGTTTCAGTTCAGGGGCCAATTCAGGCAAATTTAATCCCAAGCGGGCCGGACCAATTTAATCACTGTATAACACCCTGGTTATAAGTATTGACAACTTCCAACTGTTTTCGTACCTTTAATGCAAAAAGTTCAAGCTATCTGAAAATGATTATTAGCACATAAAGTTTTCAATTTCCCCACGTAAATAAAAAAAAACGCCTAATTACTGAGAAGGCTGTCAAACTGACGGTTATGGTTCGGATGAAATTAACTGTCCAGACAACCACTTGCATGACGTGATCCAATTTTAAGGATTTGCAACACAATGCCTCCTGGGGCGAAATACTGTAAAATGTCCAAAATTCACGTCCTCCACATACAACCTGTACCTTTTATCTAACTTTTGTCGCAACACCTGCTTTTTTCGCGATCATTGATGGCGCGCTATCTGTAGCAATATCTACAGCACGAGACCAGTATATTCCCATCCTGTTCAGTACT
>JGI24159J19872_10012575_pt1 | contig 11034 bp, 7 predicted proteins | sample Ectturendosymbi4_FD_19872 | JGI IMG/M metagenome (IMG submission 19872)
GGTTCGACACGAGCGTAGATGATTCTCTCAAGGATCTTGAAGGGAACACACAGAAGAGATACGAGAGGATAGCTCTTTGGATTCCCCAATGACTTCTCTAGTTTTGGGACTGCAACTATTAGTGCTTTTCTCCAGAACTTGGCGCATGCAGGAAGTGAGGAAGTTGCAAAACCAAGAAAGATGGAGTCCAATCCCTTAGACTTTCCTGTCTCAGGCGCCTGAGCTCGGCAGCAAGCTCTTCTGGCCTGAAAGGGCCAGAGATACTGTTTCCTTCAGGTGTTGGGACCTTCCATAGGTCGGACAGCTCCTTGTTGACGAGCCTGGTGGACTCGCGGCTCTCACTCTTGTGAGGCTATCGTATACTAGCGGCTTATTCAAAACACGCAACAATACCACTATAGGATTATTGTTCAACCCACAACGTGCGATCGGAGTCATCGCAAAATTTACGATATTGCACTTTCAGCCACCCTGTTGAATTTATGTAATAGGGGAGGAATGAAAAGTTTCAAAATGAGCAAAGGGAGGAATGCATCAAAAAAGGTTGGGAACCATTGAGTTAATCCAAGATTTAAATTCTTTTTCTTTTTCGAACTGTAACATAAGCCCTAACCCGACACACTTAGCTAAACACCAAATCCTAATCCCTAATCATCAGTTTTCGCAGCGTATTTGATATGTCGAATGATGCTCTGTGCATGCGCATATGGCGTGAAGTCAGAAATTTTGTTTGATACTGGTAATTCAGCCTCGAACGCTGTTCTAAAACGTTCTGTTTTGTCTGTTTTTATTAACTAGCATTTTGCAGAATGTGTGTCTTTGTACTATGGACTTCGTGTCTGCGGGCAAAAATATATCATTACTATATTTGACCGTTTGCGAATAAGTTTACCGCGGTTGAATAAGCACGATGACGTCATCAAATGAAACTTCATGAAAATTGCTCTCCCCGAAATGAAGAGATAGTTGCCCCCCTGCTGGGGTCAATTTGTGACCTAAACTTTTTAATAATATGACTTTATATGACCAAAGACAAATCACAGAGCAAGAACATAAGACTACTGTGCAAAGAAGTGTCACCTGCGAAGATAGGCATAAGAGATGGTAGCCATGGTTTGGAAGTCCACTAAAATAAACAGCTCAAAACGTATAGCTGGGTTTGAAGCAAATTGAAAACATGAGGCATCCACAAATGAATAAATAAGGTTCGCCTCCTTCCTCTTCTCAAACTAGGTTCCAATGCAAATTTACTTAATCTAAATCTCTAACGATATATGGTAGTTTATTTGACTGAAGTGAAATGTGAATACACTGCTCATTCCCACTGTGTTGAAACAAAAAGTGACAGGAGTCATATACCAAAACTGAAAAATGAGAAACACAACCTAGTGATCTAAAGAGAATTTATTCTAAGAGATAAAGAATACATCAGGAATATAAATAAGACTTTGAACAATATGTAGTGACGATAGGAGGTAATATCAATGCTGAAGAGCACTGTCTGAAATGTAAGCAAACAAGATAGGAAAGGCGCAGTTCCTCTTATTTTACAGAACATAAGCTAACCCATCTTTTCTGCTTAAGCACGATTGCACGATTGTAGGCGTATGCAATGTTATTCAGATTCAAGGTTTTAAATCTCTACATCAATTGTGGGGAGTAATCAATAAAAATTTATCTAAGTGGTCGTTACTCGCGAATGGCTAGCGTCTATCATCTTCCTGAAGTTCAAATTTCAAATTAAGATCATTGAATATCTACCACGGTTCATCTTCTCTCACCGGGTTTCTACAGTTTTTATTTCACTAAAAACAGTCAAACTATGTACAAAACTTAAAGATTCAAAAAATAAACAAAGTCCCATAACTCACGGTAACGAAATATCCAGATTTCATTTCTGTGAGATTTAGTTGGTTTAACTTTCATACATTTTTCCATATTTAAAGAATATTTCCGAAGCCCTCTTTGGACTAAGAAAAGCTTGAAAAAACAACATTATGTAGAATGTAGATGGAGACTAGTTCTCTTGACGAGCATCGCCTGTATCGTAAATGTAAGTCCAAGAGAATTTTTGTATCATAGGATGACTATCAAAAATGTCACGAGAAATTTTCTGAGGTCAACAACTTGTCCATATTTTACTTGGAAATCTATCCCAAGTTGTTCAGAAAGGGAAACCAATTGAAATGATTGTTATTAGGTGTAAGCCTGTATTAGAGTGTAAGTCAGTAGGTGAGCTTTTGCACCCAATGTTAGTGATACCTGTGAAATAAACCCTAGCACAATTTGCACATAAAGAACGCACAAAAATCATGGTAAACGCCTATTTCCAAGTTTTGAATGTTAAAGTCTGATCTTGCTATCCATGGTCAACAATTGAGGCTGACATTGATTTCCATGTAAGCTCGAGATCCAACTTTCTTCCGGTGAATGTAAACATGTACATTTAATCATTTCAAAACTCAAGGAGTTATATACTCCTGGAGAAACAACGCTTGTCTTTCCGGTATTGCTAACAGTGGCGTAGCGTGGTCGATTTGACTACGCATCCATTTTCTGGTTTGTGTCTCGGTGACGCCATCATGCTAAGTCTACAGCGGTACGACATTTTCAGGATTCCTACGCAATTTCGAATATAAATTTCCAGACTTAAACTTGTTGAATGACATACCCAGGTGAAATACAAGCACTATAATAGTTAATACAATGGAAGTAAAATAAAATCAATATTTAACGAAATGTTATGTAAATGCATGCCAAAAATGCAAGTCTGGAAAAATATTTTTTTTCCATACTAACAGACCAAAAAACAAATTTTTCCAGATATGAAAATGACCAATTTTTTTCCATACTTTTCAAGACTCCGTAGGAACCCTGCATTTTTGTGGAAACTGCCAAGCAACTGTCAGAAGCTTGAAAGTAACTATCGCCATCACCAAAAAGTTATGAATTGCGTTATTTTCTCAACGATAACACGCATTTAGGATTTTTCAAAGTTCATCCTTTGTGGACATAGGGAATCCAACGCGACTTATAACACCATCACGCAAAAATTCTACAAACCGCTGTGTACTCCATACACTAACGTAAGACCAGAGGATCGTTTAACGCAAAGCAGTTACTATTTGACGCAAAGCCGAGCCAAGTCTGTCGTCACAATCAGGCATAAAATCAATTGCGCATACATTTTTATTGTTTAGTTTATGCTGCTAGGCATTAGCGAGGCACCATGTGAAGCAAATGTTTGAAAACCAAGGAAACGAATTTAATGATATGCGGAACGTATTCTTGGAGCGGTGGGCCAAAAGTGAAACTATTGGAGCTTGTTCACTTTTTGAAACTCAACAAGATAAGGATTGTAAAGCAGCGCTTATGCCACAGGGGTGGCAAACCTCTTTCCTGGAGGCCTTGGACAAACTCTGATCCAGTGCAGGTTGATGTATCCTTGACAAAACGTTTTAGCTATAAGGATTCATGCACGTGAGCGTAACGAGGTGACCAGGTGAGGGAGTTCAGGCAGATTTCCACTGGGGCACGGCTCGGCACGATTCAGCACGCACACGAAGAGAGTCTGTTTCCATTCGAGCATTGCTTGCTTTGTGTGGCACAGTGTGTTCGTTCTTGCGTGAAGGTTGCATGGCAACGAAATTCTGCATTGACTAGTGACGCGGCTGGACGTGAGACAACGCAACGGGGTTGACTACGATGAGGCCACTGTGGTGGACATATCTCGAGATAGCGCTGGTTAAAGTATAACGAGCTCAGAAGGCTGTGTGAACTATTTATACTATAGTCTTCTGTGTTGACTTATTTACAGTCCACTTTAAAAGTTTTGGTTTTGGGCTAAGGCGTATGATGTCTGCAAAACGTGTGGCAGTCTTGGTTTTCTTCGCTCTTCTGGCATGGTATTGGCAAAAATACATCATACGAGGTCAGATTTATGACACTCAGAAAGATTTTTGAGGAAGGACAGTGTTGATAAGTGGTAAGGAGCTGCTTTTCAGATACGCCACTAAGTTACCTGATTAGTAATCGTTTTGAAATTGGTGATTGTAGTTAGTACTGTGAAACTGACCAACAGTGTCAAATCTGTGAAACATTTATGCGCAACGTATCACCATTTTGAAATGTTCTCTCAATCTTCTCTGATCTCAACTTTTACACTGAAGAATCTGCGCTGGGAAGTTTAAGTTTGAAGCTTAAATTTCTCTATATTTTTTGTTTAGCACTACTTCTTCGATTTTGTCAAAAATAAAAAGAAATATTTATGTTTTCTTATCAATTTGAGTGATATTGTTGTTTTTTTCTACTGTCCGCAATTAGCCATTGCTTTGTAACAACATGCCGAACGCTGACCTTCTGGCCTCCGACCAATACGAGTAAATGAAAATATCGCGCCCGGTTTGTCAGTAGCTTGCCATTTTAACGACATGGGCTTCCGCACAGTTGAAATCCTGAGAAGCAAACCAAGGCTTCTCAGAAAGCCTTGATCTCTTTCTAGGAGGCCTTGAGCAAACCGCTTTCAACTTCAACACACGATCATTATTCAGAACGTACCGTGCAAATGAACTGCTGCAATTTGATCAGACTGCCTCTGCTAGGGAAGGGGTTCCCAGCCTTTCTCTGACCATGTGCCCCTACAGCATTGCGACAGATGAGCATGTACCCCTTCACCATTTCAACAGATGAACATGTATCCCTAAAATTTTTTGTGACAAAATATTTTATCATGATTAATCATAGGTATATGTAACTATAAGCATACAATGGCTTTCGAAAGTAATATTCACTGATATATTGACAAATATTTGGAAATAAAAGATATGTAAATATATATTCCTCTTCTATCGCTAACTTTGAAGGTACCCCTTCGGATAGGCAAATGTACCCCTAGGGGAGAGGTGGGCAATTAATTTAGCTCGGTGGCCACTTGAGAAGGCCACGTTCAGCGGAAGGGGGTAAATTCTAATGGAAATAGAAGGAAGTCTCGGATCAAGTAAGCTTCAGCACTGACATTTGTTTCAAGTTGGAGGAATTTTCAGATCTAAAGGTTTTTCCTAATTGCTTCCGTGGGCCACTGAAAACGTTGTGGCAGGCCACATGCAGCCCGCGGTCCGCTAATCGCCCACTACTGCTCTAGGGATACATGTACCGCAGGTTGGGAACCTCTGTGCTAGGATTTGGAGTTTCGCGTTTGTTCTCATTTCCAATGAAATGCATGAGTTGCAAAGAACGCGTTTTTTTGCAATGCAAGTAAGAATCCTTCAAATTTAGGTAGAACAAGCATTATACAGCGTGGTATAGTTTAGTATCAAATAGGCTGAAGCGTTTTAAGCTGAAGCAACATCTCCAGAATAGTCCTGCCTTAGAAAAGATCGATATGTTGATTTTCTTGAAATGGATTTTAACCCATTAATGCCCAGCGTATGATTATTCAAACGCAAAAGCGGCCTTCTTAAAATTCACATAAAAGGAAAGCTAAAAACGTTTCACTATGATTTGTGGTTGGTATGTTATTACATAGAGGCAGTTTATGATCCATGAGAAACTGCAGTTTTTGGAGTGACAACAAGTTGGTAAAATTTTAACAATAATATAAGTAGGTTTTAAAAAATGAAAATTTTGGGGGTAGGTACTGACTAGTGAGGTTTCATACCCAGAACATATCTTTTGATGCATGATTTGGCCTTTGGTTATGTTTGCTAGCATGATAAGCATCCTCCTACTACCCAAGGTTTTCATCTAACTTTTCATATTTTCAATTGGGAAACACTGATTACCCAGTGTATGAAAGATCATACGTTGAGCAGTAACGAGTGTCTCGTGAGACAATTAGAGGTTAGAGTAGGGTTGCTTTTTCAAAACAAATTTCAAGAGTGAGAATCAAACGGTGTTGAATTCAAAATGTAGTGAGTCTGAACCATTGAGTCTTGTCAAGTATAGTCTGCATGATAATACTTTGCCTTGCAGTATCAGTAGTGTTGAAAGGGCTATGGGCACAGTTATATTACCCAACTATACTCTCCCCTGCCTTTGACGCTTTGACCTTACTTTTGGCAATGGTGTGCAAGGTAAAAGTGCTGGATGGAATATTCTAGACCAGACACCAATTGATTCGAAGTTTCATAATAATTCTTTGTTACACCAAGGTTTCCATACTATGGGACTCCGGTCAAATCTGGTCCACGAAGGCATTTCCTCGTCCGCGAAGACATTTTGTCACTAATGAAAAAATGATATATTTACGAAGAACTTGTTGATTTGCTAGAATTTAACACACAAAAACAATCAATCACATTACGTAAGATATCCGACCCTCCGGCTACTGTGTAATAGCTTATGTGACCCTCGAAAAAAGTTTGGAAGACTTTGTGGACAGCTAATGTGTGCTATAGTTAGTCTATAAATCAATGGTCTGGAAGACAGTGTCTTACAGCAGAGCACATTGTGTGATGTGAACACTCTATGGGACTACCGTATTACTAGCAGACCAACCCGCTATTTGCTGGTTACTGATTCACTAAACCTAGTCTGAAAGAGGTCCTTGCTGCTCGGTTGAAAATGCGAAAAGTGACTTTGGTGAGGTTGAGTAACAAGAACCAAGTCACAATGATAACTAATTCCACAAACTTAAGAGTTGTTTGAATTTAGGGAAGTGCAATCACTGGAAAAGAAAGAAAAAAAAAAGTGTTGGTGGTGTTACTCAACCAAGCCTCATCAGGTGGGGAATGTTGATCTTTATGATAAGTTGACAGGACTGTACTTTATGTGAACCTAAGCAAGGAAGTGGTTTTGGCCATTGTTTACGTTCGCAAATCTGTGGGCATTGTGCAAATGTGTTGACTGAAAGATTTCACTGTTGGTTTTCTCAAGTCAGACTGTGATTCTTTGCCAGCAGGAGCTAACGTTAGAGCAAAATTAGGTGTTCGTCCCCAAACAAACAAAGGATTTCTTTACGTTGTAAGGTTAAATGAATAACGTAGTGGACAAAAAGTGCACAGATACTCAAAGATTGTTTGGTGCATGTGGCAAATGCAGCAAATTCGTTTGCTCAAATTCAAATGGGACTTCATCCAGACAGTCATGGCCCAGTGGATTTATTAATTAATTAGCCTACTGATTTTTGGTCATAGCTTGCCTAGCACTAATGCCAGATGGCCATTCAGGGGCTATAAAAATGTGCATATTTACTTTGTATATTAAAAAGAAACACTTACATTGCCACTTGATCTTTTTCTCAGAGGCCAATTACGTCACCAAAAACTTCCAAACCTCCCCAGTTGTGACGCTACACCGAAAAATGTTTGAACATAAAAGTGCCCGATTTTTTAAAAAACGATCCTAGGAGATGTTTTGCTTCTTTAGAGGGTTTGAACAGCTCTCTAGCTCTATCGGTCGGCAAATTATGACAGAACAAAGTCAAAGCCAATATAGTGGCTTTGCAGTCCTTGCAGGGAAGACCTTTCTCTTTTTTAATAAAATGTGTCAAAAACTGGAAATTGCGCCTGTGCATATCATGGAAATGACGATTCAACATATAGGCCACATTAGCAGCAGACATACTCTTAAATGCCCAGCTTATGATATACATAACGGCCAAAAAAAGGACTTTAAAAAATGAATTTCACGAAAGACAATCTCAAACTACTTTCAGGACAGCATCTCGAATAACATATTACGGTAGAACCCAAAAACTCAAATTTTTGAAATTCGGGCATTAATGGTTGAAGTGATTCGTAAAGGTGCAACTTGTGCTTTGCAAAAAAAGGACAATTTGCGTTGTAGCTGACCCCTAAAACGGCCTAAATAACAAGAGAGAATCATGTTAGCATATAACCACCTGGATAAGTTCAAGCTAATCCACATCCGAAATTCCATACAAGCGACGCAGCCAAACCGAAACATAACCAAAAGACCGAAAAAATCTATACCAACCAAACAAAGACCACCGCAGTGAACAAGACAGCAAGGATCAGGAAAGCAGATCGGCATCTCTTCCTGCGCACTAAACATTTTATGTCTTTTCCATTTAGCAACAATTAGTTTATATCCACATTTTGCAGCCAGTAGTAGGCCACATGATGAACGCTTATATGCACAATGCCTTGTTTCAACTTCAATTTCAAATCCTGGTTCTTAGAATTTGGAAATATGCGCTTATAGGAGCACATTTGAAAATAGTTTAGAAGTTTTTCAAACTCCTGTGTTTTTCGTAGACAAGTAAACTTTAGAATAACAGTTAATTTATACTTTGAAAAAGCCAGATTGTTCCAGTTTGATTTTCGCCGCTTTACAGGGGGAAATACGGGAATAGGAAAATCTGCAGCTTTTGAATTTGCCAAGCTGGGAGCAAGAGTGGTGATTGCTTCAAGAAATTTGGAAAAATCAGAGATAGCGAGAGATGAAATTATCAAAGACACGGGAAACAACAATGTAAGCCTCGGTTGAGAAGCTGCTGTTATTCTTGCTGTACGTTTACCTTTTTGCTTACCAATGCACTTCTAATCGCTGTCCTTGATGGATGCAGTGCAAGAGCTGAAATGAGAGATGTTTATTCTCAAAACCTGTTCAAACCTGAGCTTACATTCCGTTGTCTTACCTGTTTAAGGATAAGTAGATGTTTTTGCACTGTTACAAACATTGCCGAAAGCAGCAAAACTGTGCACATTTTCCTCAATAATGACTTAGATCTTAGATCATGGGTTGGAGAGGTTATTATATTATGACCACCTGTGAAAGATTAACAAAATAGTTTTATGAAGATACTTCTATTAATGGAACCCACATGGAAAAAGAACGATTTGTTTTAATCTCTTTAGACATTTTTACATTGGAAAAATTAGGTGGATGACAACTACTTGAAATACATTTGAAATCACTGGGCTTGAAATCTTTTGTTGGATCTGAAAAAATGCTTGTTCTACTGCTCTCAACGTTGAAAGATTTTTACTCGTTTGTGTAAACTGCTACAGCATGACTAGTCGCGGGCAAAATGCTACAAGGTTTTACCGCGAGTCCCAGATCGTTGGGCAACAGGGTAGGAAACTACCCGTGAAAATATTTTAAGAAAAGTTCACACTTGTTCTTTATATCTATTTTTAACAGAAGAGATAGGTTGTTGCTTTGAGTTGAAATATCAACAATAGTTATCCTTTTGCGATGATGATAGATTCAAAAGCATTGACACCAACAAACGCATTATCTCAAATTTTATGTCTGAAGTTATTATTTGGTAGATGCTATCGTTGGAGGAAATTGAAAACGAATGATTTGTCGGATTAACTGCGCACCAAACAAACGGAAGTTGCTCCAACAAACAGGGAGATTTTTTCTTCCAGTGACATTTCCTGGAACACTAATGAGACACGATGTACAGCCGACCTACAAGAATACTGAAGTTTCTTTCAAAAATTCCCTCAATTGCCGAGTTTTGATTGTCAGATTGCAGCGTACAGCCTTGATCTTGGAAATTTTGATTCCGTAAGAAAATTTGCAAAAACATTTCAAGAAGCTGAGGAAAATCAAGATGTATTGGTTAACAATGCAGGTAACGAAAATATATTTTTTGCATTTTGAGGTGTGGACGTATTGTTCTGTGAGAAGTTTGATCGCTTTCAACTGTTTGAACTGATTATGGAATTAAATTTGCTTTCTTACAAAACAAATTAAAATGTCATAAAACGGATTAACCCTGGGAAAAACAAGTTTTTGGCCAAATGGTTTGCTTTTTTAATGTAAGTGGTTAACTTTTAAACAAACCTTTCTATCTAATTTTCACTAAAAGCTGCAAAATCCAAAGCATGTTTTATTTACCAAGATGGTATCATTTCTTTTACGTTCATCATATAAATTTGATTTGTGAGAAAAGGATTATCAAATGTTCTGATGACAACGATAACTATTTAGAACGGTTGCACCGGTGGAGACTGTTTGAGCAATCGACAGAATTGACACACTTTCCTTTTTTTCTCAAACACAATATCAAGTCTTTAGCACAGTGTTTCTCAACCGGTGGTCCGCGGACCCCTGGGGGTCCGCGAAACGTTTTCAGAGGGTCCGTGAGAACTTTGAAATATAAATTACGAGTTTTGAAACTTTTTGCTGTTTATCATCGCTTTTTGAAATAGGCTTGAACATTTGCTTAATTGCCTATTGTGATGGGACAATACAAGAGCTTATTGAGATTTATCCCCCGCAGGGAAGGCCTATTGTGATGCAATAGATAGCACCAAAAGGGGTCCGCCAAGATGCTTTGACAGCACCAAAAGGGGTCCGCCAAGATCAGAAGGTTGAGAACCACTGCTTTAGCAGGAGTGTAGTGGGACGGGAACGCGTGGGAACGGCGTTCGCACACCTTTTTCACGTTTTGCTTTAAAAAAAGTTGGAGCTGTTTTAAAATGTCTATGTTTGTGGATGCCTTCCCACACCTTTTTTCTTAGCGTTACATCCATGGTCCTTAGTTTTAAAGCAATATGATTAATACCTCAATTTTGTTGACATAAGTTGACGTAAGAACCAGATAATCAAAATCAGAAAATTCCTACAATTGAAAAAATACTGCAGGAGTTTTATTAATTAGCCTGTTCTTCGCGCAAATAATTGTTTGAAAACTTGTAATTATCTTTCCACCTGCCTCAGCGGGATACAATACAAACTTTTAAAAATGTGTTGAAGTTATTGGACATGGATGTAAGCCGAGAACAAATTCGACGTCCATGACGTACCTACAGTTAAGTTAATGATAACGATAAGACGTTCTTACTCTGTAGAACGCTAGAGTATATATTCTGCATTCAGCAGCAAACGAACATAATAACAATTTACGCATAAGCACTGAAAAATGAACTTGGCTAATGAAAGTGGGCACAGGAACATTCTCACTGTTAGGCAATGTAGAATGAATGTTGTTATGAAATAACTTGCTTTTCAAATGTTTATTCGCAAATGACATCCACTGCTCAGTGGAGCTTATGACGCTCAAAAGTATCCTCAGCCGTTACGTTTATCTATTCTCTAAGAAAAGTAAAATACTTT
>JGI24159J19872_10012576_pt1 | contig 11034 bp, 7 predicted proteins | sample Ectturendosymbi4_FD_19872 | JGI IMG/M metagenome (IMG submission 19872)
GGTTCCTTCAATGCCCTGGCGTCCTTGTACTGATTTGTGTTTTTTCTAGCTGAATATTAATTATCGCCAAATAAAATCAACTCAACTCAAAAAAAAAAAGAAAAAACCTAAGATCTGAGCTCAAAGTTACCCACGAAAATGCACCAACTGCGCTATCCCGCTTCAAGAACGTCATTTTGCGGCACCATTACGACATGCAGAAAAACAGCAGTTGTATTAAAACTGAGAATAGTTATCTTTGCAAAGTTCTTCACTTCAACCGCCAAAACTTAATGTTGATAGGCCCACCCAATGACTGAGCTACAGCTTATGGCAGTTATTGAAAATACCCCACTGAACATTAAAAAATAGCAAGAAATGTTTTTATATAATTTTGGCGCCGGCAATTAGCGGTATGCCAACGCCTGAAACATGCTTCTTACCGGGTCAGTTTAGGCTAACGATCTTACCCAAGGAGCACCACGGCGAGTCACTCAGTGTCTGTAAATTGGGCACACAACCTTCCAGTTGAGAGGCGGACCCTACCACTAGGCATCGCCGCCGCAGCGAAATCTTCGTCGCCAACGCCTAGGTGTCAGGAAATGTTTTGACGTGCAGTTGGGCCGTTACTGAGAAACCAAAGATACGAGAAAAACGATTAAGCTAGCCTTGATTATTTACCGTGATTTCATGCAAAATTTTTTATCAGATTTTGAGAGGAGGGGCAATATAAACCGTAGACAACTGGAACCCTAATGTTTTTAGTCTGCGATCGAATGTCATCTCTTTCCTTTGTGCAAAGGACTTTTGACTGAGATGGCTGAAATGGCTTTGTCTGGCGAGGAAGGTGTAGGGACTGGAGCACAAATGGCCCCCAAGTAAGCATGCCCGTAAATAGGGGGCGCAGGAAATTTTTTCGCCCACCTTGGAAAAATGTTTTGGACGTAGTTTAAAACTATTGGACATAGTTAAAAAAATTGGGCCCCTCTCAGAAACTCTTCGCCCCCAAACATTATATTAATTCACTCACTCCAAAGCCACATGTCGTGCTCGTTTAGGCTAGCCTACCAGTCTAGAGCTTCTAAACATGAAATTTGAAAAGCGGTAGAACATTTAAAAATGTATTTAAAATAATAACGAAAAACTAGAACTTTCAAACTCCTTTCAAAATTAATTTTTGGTCAGCGAAGTGCCGCCCGGGGCCCGCGGCCCCCAGGGCCCCCTTTTTCTACGCCACTGCATGTCCCCCCACATTTTTCTGTTAGGCTTTGTATTTGGAGAGGTTTAAAATTAATGTGACGTTTGTCACGTTTTGTGTGAAGAGTTTTTCATGTTGGATGTTACACATAGCCATGTTGATGTTGAAACAGAGTTTGATGTGGTATCACTGATTCTGATATTTTCATAAATTTTTACTTCAAAAGGGATTTTTAGCATTTTGCAAGTTTCTAGAGACCGCAAAAGATCGTTAACTGCCTCTGTCCGACATTTAACCAGTGTGGTTTACTGTAAGAAAGGTCACTGTCTTGAAACAGTGAAGTTTTACTGCTACACACGTGAATGACCACAGTACAGCCGTGATTTGTTTCGAGCAAAAACGTTGGCTAACTAGCTTTACTGTAACGTTGGTTGTCACGTATTCAGAAACAGACAGCGTAAAATTTAAAGATGCAAGTGTATGTTAGAAAGTTACATTTTCAGGCAAACCTCTGCGAAGTTTTTGCCGAAGAAAAACAGCACCACTTTTGTGGAGACTTAGTTTTGGGATGGGTAGTTTTGCAAAAGACTGTCTGCAACCATTAGTAATCAGGATTTACATCAAAACTTTAGAAAAGTATTGACCTTGCTATATATTGTCCTATAGCTCAAAACTAATGACTTGACTAGGAATTTGAGATAGCTCATACATTTAGCCTTATTTCTTGTATGTCACGACAAGGGTGACCAACAAACTCAAAAGATGTTTATACCCACAATGCAGCAATGTTTTCATCCAAGTGCGAAACATTTGCTTTACAGGTAGCCTACACAAGGTTGGCGGAACTATTTTGAAAATGGGGGGCCACAAGTGCACGTCACAAAAACTAGAATATTTTTGTGATTTGAATTGGCAACTCTGATGTCACAAGCACTAAAATATGACGTTATCAACTTTTGTTAGCATGTTTAAGCAATTTTATTCAAAATTTGATAAGCCCTCAAAGACCCCTATCTACACAACACCCTATCTATCATACACTACAGACTTGAGCACATAAATGTAACTAGTTGTTCATAGTCTTACACAAAAACAATTTACTGTAACATTGGACCCAATACGAATTGTGCTACAAAACTAATTTTGGCAAAATTTGAAATTTACAAGTAAGAGGGCCAGGCCCTCCCAGAAAAAAGTAGGCCCATGCGGCCCCCAGATTCCGCCACCTATGAGCCTACGTAACACTTAGTTTTGCTGGACATTCTTTTTGTGTTTTTTCAGGTGAAACGTGGTACCGTTTGCCAATTCACCGTTGTTCATTTTGATTTTTGTTTAAATCTCAAATATATTTTCGTGTCGTTGTGCATAACTCTAGAATAAACCTTTTGACTTTAATTTCGCCTAATAAAGTTTGATGTTAAATCTGAAAAATTTAATTGTGAAAAGACAGCTGAGTGGCATAACTGACAGAAGTTACAAGGCAACAGTCACCAGCAGACCCGTAACCAACTTGGGACACCAGAGGGGCGAAGAATTTTCTGAGGGAGTCCAAAATTTCACATCGATAGCGTGTACGAAAACAATGGTTAAGCATACAATATGTCCAAGACATTTTCTCAGGGGGGGAGAAAGTTTTTCCAGGGGGGGCGAAGCTCTCCCCTGAGTTACGGGCCTGGTCACCAGATGATTAGGTATGCAGAAATCACATTGTAGGCTAGATTGGTACATGGGTATGCATTCAGAAAGACTTCTGATTGATTTTCTTTTGAATCTCTTGAAATCTTCTCTAGTTAGATTGGATAATTGTGCTTGGGAGTTTGACTGATGTTGGTAAAGGCTATTAGACAAACGATGTTTGGACAATTGAAAGGGTAGCCAACAGCATGCAGGGGCTTTAAAATAAATTGTAAATCATTTTGTGAAGTAGGTTACGCTAATTTTGGCCAAACATTTTATGCTACTGTAAGAGAATATCAATGGACATTTGGCTAGGGATGGGGTTGCATGCATGATACCCAGTCGCTAAAGATGTATAACACTTTTTAATGAGCAGAAATGTGCAAGAAATATATTTAGTGCAATAATATATATATCGCACCTTGCAATTTATCGTCTTTTTAACGTTAAGCAACTTGAACAAGTCATAAAATCGCGCTGTAACCCACACTTCTTATTTATAAAATGCATGAAAATTGATGTGTTTTTACGAGTAATATTCACAACCATTGCGATTCACCGTTTAGTGCATTCCAACTGACAGCTCTGATAAAATCCAATTGATGTGTTCTGCTATATTGCTGTGCTTGTTTGTATCATAGTCTGACAGTATTGCAACCAAGCTGAACTGCAGTACCATGTCCAACAACAGAATTAAGTTTATTAATTTCTAAATCATTTGTAGGGATAAAGCAAAGCGTGATTATTGTTTCTTTGAAAACACCTCTAAAAACCAAGATTGGGAATCTGTATTTATAAAACTTCACTTCCGCATCGGTCCGACGACTATACTGGTTTCACACCAAGCTGTCCCCCCACATTTTACAACAAAATTGCGCCCATGCTGGGATGTGATTGGTCAACATGACAATGCTTGCTTACACGTGGATGCTACCCCAGATGAAGACATCGGCGTATGCTTGCCAGACTACGTAACCGTGTGTGACCTTGGAGATATCCTAATCGTCGTACTGGAGGTTTGAGCCAGTGGGGGCAAAACTTAGCTGAAGGGGACCTAAAAGCCAACAATCATCAAAAAGTTGAGAAATGAAAGTGAAGCCAGATGTAGATGTCTACTTTGCACACTTGTTCGCTATATGTAGACTGCTCGAAAGCATGTGATACTGTCGATCGATCATGAAATGTTATTAAGAAAAATGGACTGGAATTTAGGAATTAGACGTATACCACTGATGTTAATGAAAAGTTACTTGTCAAATCGTAGACAGTTCACGTTTGTGCAAAATACGATATCTAAAATGAATAAAATTACATGTGGCGTTGCACTCTTGGCCCATTATTTTTCATCATCTAAACTATGTAAATGGCCTTCCCAACTGCCCCTCATTCAGTAATAAACTATATGCTGATGACACATATTTATGTTTAGCACATTATATCTATCGGACACAGTTAAAAAATATGAGCCCCTCTCAGAAAACTCTTCGCCCCTCCTGGCGTCCCAAGTTGGTTACGGGCCTGTCTGTACCATATCTTCGAATAGATTAACTGTATATTGGATTGAATTTGTTGTTGCATTTTGCTGTTTTTTTGCTATATCAGTTATTCTTTTTTCTTTTGTTTTGTTTTACATATTTGATTATAAATCACAGTCAGATACTAATGGTTATATTAGGCATACCATATTTTTGTGATTGAAAACAGGGACGCTTCAGAACAACAAGCCTTCTCAGATAAATTAAGTTCATATCTTTCTTGTAGTATGTAGCTATTTTGGATTCCTATAGTTAAGACACCACGAAAAACTACAATAATGCATTTTACTGAAAAAAGAAAAAGATGTTCTAACAACCAATAAGCTAAGCATTTTGCTGTCGGTGGCAGATTTCCCTAAGGATGCCAAATTTGTCTTTTTGTGGCAAGTGTAAGTTGTCTACGGGTTTGCGATTGCAACAAAAGGATCATAACCACATAGCCATTAGTCACTATTGCCAGGCGAGGTGGTGGCGAAAGGCGCCGTCATTCTCCCAAATTTAGACTGCAAACATTCAAATATTGAGCAAAAGTTGTCATGACCGCGTAAAACCAATTATTCATTCCACCAAGCTGTAGCAAGCTAGTATTTTGCCGAAGTTTCTGCATTAGAGCTGTAGGCGTACGAGCGGTGGGGGGCAGATTCGGGCAAGATTTTTAAAAAATCACCAGAAAAACATCCAGCGGTGTATGTTTGGGCAAGTTGCTTAAGCAGAATCATCGCCCTGCAAAACTTTCCTATTCATTTTCCTCATAGTGGCGGAAAAATTCGTGCGAATCAAAAGCCAGAGGTCCCCGTACGCCTCATGGTTAGAGCTGAGTACCATGGTTTGTTGAGACGCGTCGTGCTACGGGCTGCACCATGCAATATTGCAATACTCTTCTGTGTTGTCCATCTTTTTGGCGTGAGTTACACAATTGCATTGTTAGGTCATAATTCAAACAGCACGCTCAATCAGGGGCGTAACGAGAAGGGGCAAGGGGGAGCAACTCCCCGGGCGCCGAATCACTGCGGGGTGCGCCGAAATGTCCCAACAATATCACAATTACTTTCTTCAATGCAGTAAATTTGCTTCCGAAAGACCTCAGGTTTGAACATGAGGGGGCCAAAATTGCTTCTTGTCCCGGGCGCCATCTAACCTCGTTGCGAACCTGCGCTCAATGCGCGTTTTTGTCAAATAGTGGCAAGTTGTTTGCTGACGTACATCTTTAGCTTTTCAAACGCTGCATTATGGTTCAATCAGGAGATTACTTCCGTCATGAAACTCATCCATTCGTCTTTATGTTGCAAAACTACGATGCAGACATAATGCGGACTCACCGACTGCACTGGAATCAGCTTTGAAACTGGTTTTTCGTTTTGGAGGCTTCTAAAATCTTGGGTCACTTATAAGTTTTCCACATGGCATTCCTGTTTTCATTACTGCGTTTCCTTTCGAGGTTGTCATCAGGCATTAAACAAACAAATTTATAACGAAAACAGACTAATTTTGTACAGCCTAACGGCAAGTCAAGAACTGTGTTAAGGGTAAGCGACTGTGTTAGTGATTACCTGACGTAAGACTGGACAGTTCTCACGCAGCAAAGAAATAACGAAACATCGGTACTATTACGAAACAATAGCGTTGTTAATACTATTCGATGAGAGTTTGGGTGAAGTCCGGCACGTAAATCTTGACGTTTAACAAAGCGCAAAGCATTGTCAAGTTTAGAGTATTTTTTACCTCTGTTGCTACTTGCATGGGCACCAAAATGGGGCGCATTTATGGCAAAGGGGCGCCATTCAACGGGGCGCCACAGACGTTTGGGGGGGCACTTGCCCCAAACTGCCCCCTGGATCCGCCACTGTATTAAGTTGATACATATGGCAGCATCATTGAGAGCGATCCGTGCCGTATACAGTGCCGGATTAACAACAGTAGCAAATCTAGCAATTGCTACGGGCCCCGCGCTTTTGCGGGCTCGCGGTCTTGATAAATCGTATTTACGGTATATAATCGCTTATTAGCCGCACTTTTTTACCTGGAATATGGCCTGCATTTTGCCTGCGGTTTATACGCACAACATACCCAGAGGGACAAAGTTTTCTATCAGCAATAGCTTTGACAGAACAGATGACATTCTCTGGACAGATGCTCGCGACGACACTCATGACACAGATGAAGAAGATGACACCTACGACGATCTACCGTACTTATAGACGAGCTTCCTTCTTCCGACGAAGAAGTTTTCTTTGCTTTTGAACAATAAAATTGACTTTCATTACATTTGCCCGTAAAAATCAATATTTTGTGGTTGATTGATCGCGCAGGATCTTCACCGGTGAAAAGGTCAATTGACCTGCGGCTTATTCGTGGATTACGTTGATTCTCGGTATATGGCTAAAATTTCTGCTGCGGCTTATCTGCGGATGCGGCTAATAAGCTAGTATATACGGTATTACATTATATATAAGATGTTTTCAGTCTAAGAAGTCAGTATTTTGCTAAATTTGTCATAAGTGATAAGCGAGGGTTTTCGGTTGAACACTGTCTGTGTCCAGAAATTTTCGTTTTAATCTTTTTGGAGAGTAACGTAACAAGCGGCATAAGGCTGCATTGAGTAGTGTTGTTATTTTAGCTGATTTGCTGCTAAATCTCGCACGATTTTATCACTGTCAGCTGCAAAATTATCAATTTAGCAGTTAGCTGATTTTCTAGCAGGATTTTACCAACCGTTTGGCAGATACGAAATTCCAGACCAAAAACCTGTTTCAACAGTTTTTTAAGATGAAAACTTTCAAATCTTCTTCAAAAATTTACTTCTCTTTTTTAAGATGTTTTGATTAGATAACACCAGTACAGAGAACAGGCCCGTAACCAGGGGGCGAAACCCCCTAGAAACTTTTTCGCCCCCCCAGGAAAAATATGTTGGACTTAGTTTGAAAGTATTGGACATAGTTTAACAAATTTGGGCCACTCTCAGAAAACTCTTCGTCTTCCCTGGTGTCCCAAGCTGGTTGCGGGCCTGACAGAGAACATCCAGCTGCTTGCAATTATTTGGAATTTTTATTATGAAGCAACGAAGCTGTTTCAACCAGGTAATTGTATCATAATAACAAGTAATTAGATGGCTTGGTGACAGGCGCGGATTTACCATTAGGCTAAAAAGGCTTAAGCCTAGGGCCCCCAATTTTTTGGGGCCCCAAAAGTTTGGGAGTAAGGAATATTTCCAATATTTTTGTAAGTAATTACATTTGTATTTTTGTTTTGGTTCAATGCACTTTTCCTTACTATGCCGCTTGCAACAGATCTCTGCAGAAGAATGAGCGCGAATGATTGAAGTGAATGACAATGAGCATTCTCTTTTCATGACGTTGAGAATTGGTTATTATTATGTACATTGCGTGGAACAAAACGCCTGAATCCATTAGTCAGATTGCATGAGGCCAGGCAGTGAGGTACTTTCGTTCAGCCCAGGTCTCTCTCTCGCCGTTTTTTATGGGTAAGATACGGGGTAAAGACAAGACTAGCCTGCACTGTAGCCAACGCTACAGATATTCAGTGGAGCAAAATGTTAACTGTTTGTAACCTCGCGCGCGTTGAGCTGGGATCTTTTTTGACTTCAGTTGTTTTGTAGCAATCTTGGCCCATTCCTTCTATAGCTCAATGCGTAGAAAAAGATTTTAACTGCCGTTGAACTAGACATATCTTGATGTATTAGTAAGGCTAATTTGTAGCTTGAGCTTATTAGCTTAGTTAGCAAAGTAAGCTTCACGCGTAAGTTTTTTTTTCAAAGTGATCAGGATAAAGGTGAATTTACAGTAGGCTTACTTGCATTAACTTGAAAATGTCGAAGCTTACATATGAGAGTGTTTGTAGCAAGCGAAAGAAAGCCACTGCCAAAGCAGATGCACTATGAGCTGTTATTGAAAAGACGAAATAAATAACACAGTTGTTTAGTTTGCCAGAAGAGCCCACACCAGAGGTGGCTACGGATCCTCAGTGCAGGAGTCGACTCCGGATTCCGTGTTTTCCTTTCGGACCCGGCGTCAAGCGAAATTTCTGACCTCTGCGAAATTTCTGACCTGTTATTGTTAGTCAGTTGGTTTGCTTCTCAGAATAAAGAAATACAGTTTGGCAGTTACTTTTTTGGTATGTGTTGTGTAAATTAAAGCATTTTGGTTAGCTGTCAGGTACCCATAACAAGCTATAGTACAGGAATAACTCTAACCACTGAAAATTTTTGGAACTAGTCTTAGACCTCAATTATGCTTCTTTCTCTCACCCTAACCCGACACACTTAACGTAAACACGAATCCCTAAGCCCTAATCATCAGTTTTCCCAACGTATTTGGTTTGTATAACATTACCCCGTGCATGCGTATACGGCGTGAAGCCAGAAACTTCGCTTGGCACCAGTGCTGGAGTCAGGAATTTGCGAAAAACCGGACCAGGAGTCACTTTTTATTTTCGGCAGCAGCAGCAGGAGTTTGTGTGGTTTTCAAACATGGCATTTAAGTAAAAACATTGCTGAATTTCGGTTGCATCGATTGTAGCCAGAGTCTGAACAGGAGTCGGATTCGCAAATTTGAAAAATTTTTGGACCGGGATCCAGATTGAAAAATTTTGGAACAGGAGCGGATTCGGAGTCTGAATATGTGACTACGGCCACCTCTGCCTTCCAGAAGGGCCCCCAATTTAAAATAGCCTAGGGCCCCGAAAATGAAAATTCGGCTCTGCTTGGTGAAGCCTAAATGATTTGCTTGTGTGCTTAGTGAGCGCGTCAGACTAAAAGAAAACATTGGTAGAATATGTTTTTATCCCACGGCACGATATATCCAAGCGGTTTAGTTACGCTATTAAGTAGTAATGTAGTACGGTAGAAAATCTCCTGGTAAATCAAAGCTGCCAAACGTTTTGACATATGGTTGTAAGATTCAGAACTTAAAAGTTGGCTCAGTGGCTACTGCCTATCCTGGTGTTTAAATAAAAAGTCTTTTGCGAAGTTTGCGTTGATGCAATCATAGCGAAACATTGTGAGCTTAAAAGGCATAACTGGTAGCAAAAGCACATGGAGCTTTTTGCATGCCGCCTGATGTAACACAAAGTTTTTAATTTACAAAGACCAGACTTACAAAAGTTGTAAGGCTGAAGCTAACCTCAGATTGTTTGTCGCTGAGCATTGTTTTACTGTATAATAATATGCAACCATTTGAAAGAAATCGTCAAAAACTGTGTGTTGTGCAAAAACGAGGTAAGCTGCAGTTACATTGCTCAAAATGTTGACTGATAGAAAATTGTGGGCCGAAAAGTGTGGTGGCCAAGACCATCATTTTTAGCCCATGCTCATTCAGGGCGAGTGCAAGACGAAAATTAATATATTGAATAACTTTATGCATTTTTTTCAATCATCTTAAAAATAAAAAAATTTTCAACAGAATTTCACTGCTTTTAGCAGATTTTAGCTGAAATTCTGTGACAAGACTTTTAGCAGAATCTGGCATTTTTTGTGAGACCATTCAGAAGATTTAGGTCAGAACCATCTGGCAACACAGCCGGTCAGCACGATACACCCAGACTACCATGTCACGATGCTAACAGGAGAGCATGCAGAGAGTAAAGCTAGTAACACGGATGCCTTGTCCACACACTTTATGATTTAGTTAGCAGGCGTTGATGTGTTTTTTAATTTAGGGCCCTGCGCTACCTTAATCCGGCACTGGCCGTACACAAATCGCTCCACAGCACAACTCATTGAAAACTAGAATAACTCCCTAGTGAGCTCCCGCAATCAGATATCTAAATTACAAACACAGCACATTCTTACGTCACAACGTTATTTGTGCATTGCCAAACGCGACAGTACTGTAATGGTCATCATCACACTTAAAACAATTTTGAAAGAAAAAGTAGGCTGTCATTTCTGCCAGGTGATCCTATTATTTTGGCTGCCACAAAAAGTGGTTCCATATACGAAATATAAAATCTAGAAGTAATTATGACTATTTTTATCAGAAGCTCTCGCGCCCCCAGAAAAATGGCAAACGACCCCAGGTCGAAAACCACTGATTTAGCCTATATTTTCAGACATTTTGACCTAAATGATTTAATCTTTTTCGGTCATTTCAAAAACGTTTCGGTCTGTTACCGAAAAATGACCGCAAAAAATACCCAGAGCACAGACATTTTTGTTTGGTCATATAAAGTCATATTTTCTGAGAAGTAAAGTCATATTATCCAGATTTTTAGGTCATAAAAATGGCCCTAGTCATGGTTTTACAGTGCAAAACATGCTTTTCGAAAGCTTGTGCGTCAGCGGTGTTTGATTCACGCAAAAGACATCCGCGATAACTTTGGTAAAAACTTACCAGGTGGCTTTGATTGAACTCTCGACCTGTTGAATTCATGGTAATTTTAGAGAGTACACCAGTGTCTGCTTCGCTTTCTGTAGAATGACAAAGACCGCTTGTTTTAAAAAATTTGGTATATCTTAAAATCATATTTAAGCGTCTTTTAACCAGATTTTGTAGACTATCAAATGTTGATTTCTGTTCAGTTGCAAGAAAATCGCGTTTGACCCATTTACACTGTTTCCATGCATGGGCGTCGGAAGGATTTTTTCCAGAGGGGGCCACTGGAGGATTTTTCCAAAATTTTTCCAGGGGG
>JGI24159J19872_10012578_pt1 | contig 11033 bp, 9 predicted proteins | sample Ectturendosymbi4_FD_19872 | JGI IMG/M metagenome (IMG submission 19872)
GCATTGGTGGCAAGCTAATGGCAGCACATTGCATGAACCTTTTCCTTTCATCCACCAATTATTGCTGAGCACAAGGCTGTGTTGAACCTTGGCTGCAAGTAGTGTTTTTCATGTCCTCAGTATGACCCAACAGGGAATTGATCAGCCTAACATCTTTAGTGGCACATGCTCAATGCACTGCACCACTTATCCAGTTACGTGGTGACATGCTGTCTAACATTTTCCACCACAGAAGTAGTTGTCGAACAACAATACTCTTGTTACAGCAATCGACAAGCATTTACTGTGGGACATGTAGAAATGCAAACACATTCTCAACTAAGAGGCAGCAAGGATCTCACATCATAAAGAAAACATAACAAATTTGCATGCAGTTGTATTGTGTGTTCTTTACATGCTAATCCATGTCTTATGAACCTTGCAGCTAAAATAAATACAGTATACACTGAAAAGAACATCAAGTGTCATGGTTTCATAGTCCATACATTTTTAAGGGTGCTATATAACTCCAGTGTTTCTCAGCTGTTTTTTCTCATTGTATTTCATTTTGAAGTAATTCTTACTGAACATGGTTTGATATAAGCTACTTCTTCTAGACATCCGTCAGCAGCTATTGTAGAACTGAGAGTCTTTTGATTTTGTGGCATGCAACTTGAAGGATACTGTGATGTTTATCTACAGTTTTCTTTTTTTCAGACACATACCACTTCTGTCCTTTTCATGGTGTTTCTTGTTTTTACTTTTTTTCCGCTGTGCTGTTTCATTTGGTTTGCCCAAACCGTCTCCACTTGCGAATGCAGTTCAGCTTTTGCTGACATTGAAAGTAAGTGGAAATGTTTGTCTACCTACCATGTTTGAAATATTGAGGTGTAGCATGCCAATTTATGGCTTTGAATGAAGGCGGTAGTATGTTTTAAGACAGCTGATCACAATTTTCGATTTACTTGGTAAGTTTTCACAATGCTAGTTAACTTACTTTGCCTCTGATGATCTGCATGATGCATGGCTCCAGGCTCTGTCAATGCCAAGTGTGCTGAATAAGACTATATGATACTTAACTGAATTAACCTATTGGAAATGCTTACTCTTTTGTGGAGTATTAAAGTCATTTATTTATGAATGCTTTGATTCCCTTTTGCAGTTTGCCTAAAATTTCCACACCCTTTCCACATTTGCGTGTTAATGTTACATTGCAATCTCTTGGTCAGCACAGTGTTGCATGCACAATTCACCACAAACAGGATTTGCGCTAAGAATAGCACATATATTTATGTGGCTCGAACAAGCAATAATAGAGTGATTTGGTGAGTGACCTCAAATAACGCTTGTAAGCCTGGTGAACAGTTGGTTGTACTTGCTAATGGTAGCTACAAGAGTGATCTCTATTGTTGCTTGCTGCCAAAGCTTTGCGTGCTTTCTGCTCAGGCATTACAATCGCANCATTATGGTAAAATGTTTGGTAGAACTTGATGAACAAACAGTGGGGTCAATCTTATATGTCTTATAAACATATCCAAGTTGTGCCGACATTCAGAGGTATTTGCAGTTGACCAAGCCTTGCATAAATGATACGTGTAGTTGCAGCTGTAGCAGCAGCTGCAGCAATGTTTTTTTGTTGTGTTATAAAAAACATTTGCTTTGAGATATAATTTGAACCCATTTTAGTTGATATTCTGAAATGTGTAGTTAAAGCAGTGTTTCCAGTGTATAAATTTCCGTCATTGAAACTGTGTTTCAGTTATCTATGCATTTTATTGTGTTAGAAATATCCTTCATTTTCGGAATAATATTTTTTATATTAATGCAGCAGTTTATGTTTACAGCTTGTCAGCGTTGCTATTGAGATTCATGATTATCGACAAAAGTCCATCAAAAAGGATGAAGATAACAAACAACCCGGCTCCAAATTTCAGCTTGAGCTCAACCACGAACCCACATCGTTTGCCATAATCTGCTACGCGTATTGCTACGCTGGTCTTTTCACAGGTACTGTGCAATTCGTTGTGGTTAAGTGTCTGCGCGAAGTGTCAGTGATTTCGAAAGCGCGTAACAAGAACTTCGTCGTTCAGCGATTGCGTATGGCAGCGTTTTTCAACTTTTTTGCTGCAACGGAACCTTCCGCAAATGTTTGCGTTGCTCATGGAACCCTATGCAATAATCCAAGTGTCTATCTTGCTACAACCGCTTAGAACTGTGGTTCAGAATTTCGTTCCAGGCAAATTTCAGTCTGTTTCGGCGGAACCCCTGGCAGCCACTCGCGGGACCTCGGTTGAAAACCACTGGCGTAGCGTATTCGAAAAGTCCATGCCTTATATTTCTGGTTATACTGACCCATCGTTGTGTATCAAAATACGCTTAGAAACTTGATGTGAAAACATTCTGCTATGTATGAAAGAAAATATACAGAGACTAAACCTATTTCTATCACATACTCCGATTAAACGATTTTTGTATTTGCGAAATTCGTACATGCTCTTTCCTTCCGTAGACTCTTTTATACTTGTTGCGACAGAACCACACCACATTTTGCTACTGCGCAGTATTTTTTACCGGCGGCNGCAGATGTTGTACTTACGACAGCACTGTTCTGTTGTTGCCACAGGACCCATTTTCAAATACCGAACGTATCACGATTACTTGNCAATGAGCTCAGCTNCGACTGAAAAGGTCAAGTGGAAAGAAGAACTGCTGTCCAGAATAAAACAAGTCTCCGTTTACGCTGTTTTGTACTTCAGTGCGTCGCACTATTTCACCATCGATTACGCCAAATCAGACGAGTTCTACGAAGAACCGTTATGGTACAGGTGCGTTTTTCAAATGACAGAAGTGTTTGTATTCCAGAGTTCTTGGCGTTTGCATCTTCAATTCAGGTAAACGTTGGGTCTCCGCTATTGGCTCTGCGTTTACTCTTTACCCAACGTGAGGGTCGGCGTTGTTGAAGCGACAGCCAAAGCCATTGTGTTTTGTTTTCAAAGGGTCTTTTACATGGTTCCGGTCTTCTTCATCGGACGAATGCGCTTCTACTCTGCCTGGCTGCTGGCCGAGTGCTCCTTTGTCACTCTGGCATTGGGAGCGTATCCGAAGAGTACAGCGCCTAAGCCAGGGAACGGGCCAACGCTCGATCCTGCCACAAACCCGTGAGTGTAACAAACAAGCTTTGATAAGGAACGAAAACTGCGCTTTTTCAAACTCGACGCTAGGTAACGCCAAGCCGGGCAAACGCTTACACGCTTCGCAAGACATTCAGAAAAGTACGAATTTCGAACGAGACTTACCCGTTCTTGGGTGTTATTATCCGTGAATTGATTTTAATCAATCTGAAATCTTCATCTGGATTGCGGGCTCTGCGCTGTACTATAAATCTTGCTGTTAATGAAATGAGGATATGCGCATTTGTACTTTCGCTTTGGCATCGTTCACTGACGTGAGTATTTTCGTAGTTTGTTTTTCATGTACCCAACACTTACGGGATTAATGTTTGCTGCTAAACGTATTGTAATCTGTTTGTGCCCTCATCTCTTCAACCTCATTTGGTGACGCGATATGTCTGGAGGGACATACATTCATCAACGATACTTACTCCATTATGGTCCGTGGTTAATTGTGACACTTCTTCACAATTTGTATGTACAAACATTGCTTTCTGCCCTTACTATTGCATCTGTAATGAAAAGTTGTTTTCGTAGTGGAACGCTCGTCACTCAAGCTGGTAAATGCGACTGTTGCGCAAGTTCTGGCGACGATGTAACCAACCCCGTGGTCTGTTACCTCTGTTTTAGCAATAGTTTGATTTGCTAAAAATAGTTGGTTTGCTAATCTTATCCAGTTTCTTTTTAAAGAAAATCATAGGTACCCGGTATGGACCTGTGGGGGAACCGATTTTCAATTCTCGCGACCCGAATCGGGTCCCTAAAACACCTTTGAAAAACCTGCTTACCGATACCGAGCGCAGAGTTAAGATGTATTTACATCAGGGTTTTTTAAGGAAAATGTTAGGTACCCGGTATGGACCTGTAGGGACCCGAAAAAGTTCCGACTAATTTTCATAGATATTTCCCTTGATAATCTCTGATTTTAGGGACCCGATTTTCAATTCTAAAAAACTGATTTACATATATTCTTCGAATGCCCTTCTGCTCACCCGCCACGCCAACTCCCGTTGTCAGGGATTTAAGAGATTCTTGAAGATGAAAGTGTCACTTCGTGTTCGGCTTTCAAGTCTTTAAATTGCAAAGGGCTGATAAAAATATTTTTATTCTGACATCCGGATTTATCTAGAAATCCATCTGTGCTCCTGTTAAGCAGACGTGTTTGTTTCTCTGTAAACACCTGCCATTGTAGATAGATATGACTATCGCCTTTCTACGAAAAGTTTGTGTGTATATCACATGCGCAATGACTTTTCTTGGCTTGTTCTGTGCTTTTCTCGTTTAGGTTGTGTTCATCTTCTCTTGGCTTATGTAGTGATCTCTTTTCTGCCATGTTTGAAATTTGTCAACGATCACTTGAGGCCTTGGCCTGCCGTCATTGGCATTTTCTGATAAACAAATAGGTCCCATCTGGGTTTCTTTTTTCACTGAGGCATTTTGGTCATTTGTCCCATAACAGCTTTCACTGGCCGACCTCTTCAAACATTACGACCGAATTGACTTAATTTTTTTCGGTCCGTGACCGGAAAATGACCGAAAAAGTAAGCCTAGGTGATGCTGCTAAGACGACTGCAGCATTGCAACACGAACCTCGCAAACAATGCGTGACTAACGCACAGAGGTGGCGACTCGCGCCACAGGCCACCTGTAACGCCTGGTCGATACAACGGTAGTATAAAAACAGCTGTATCGCGAGGAAGTTACGTTTTTCTTCCAAGTCCATATTGGTCGGAAAGCGGAAGTGGCGTATTTGCTGCCTGGAATTTTCGGCCAGCTACCGGTAGTTCGTGTGGTCTTTCTGGCACAATTAAAAATAGCATGGAAGTCTTCAAAACGCAAAACAATCGACCGGACGGTTATGACTGCAACCAAACATGCGTGTTGCGGTTCGTTCAGCACTACAAAATTACTGGTACATTTACGAAAGCTGGAGAACTTCTTAAAAAGTTTGGCTCCAATTGGGATTGTCGTATCGACTGTTATACAGGTTTTGCTTTTATTGTAAGTCCAACCATTTGAAACGAGTTTGTTTTTCAAGCCACGCACGAACGATTCTTGTTTGTTTAATTTAGAAATTTGAACGACGCGGAACAGGAGTACAGCTTCGAAACGGTGCGAAACATCGATCCGGCCGGATGCGAGTGGTCGCCGACGGTGAGACAAGGAATGCGGAACTGGAACATGAGCGTGCAGTGGTGGTTGGCCAACTTCATTTACAAAAGGTGGCCGAACAATTTGACGAAATTCAAGTAAGTTGATCCCTGCTTTTTTTTCACTGACAAATTTCAGTCATTTGTATCATAATTGTGTTAAAACTAGAGATCGACCGATATGGCTTTTTTGGGGCCGATACCGATATATCGGCCATTCATGGACCGATAGCCGATGTTACCGAAATTTTTATATCTTGTTTTCTGCTTCATTATCAAAAATATTATGTATTCTATGCCTTACCATTTTTTCAAAAATTGCAAAAATCAGGATTTATGAGTTAAAATTTTCCAATTGTTGCAATTTCAATATTTTGCTATGATTTTTAATTAATCTGATTAATGATGATGCTTTTGTTTCGGCTGCGACGGCCGACCAGTGCTTCATGATTCATCTTGTCTGCTTGTTTATGAAAACGCACCTGCTAGCGTTGTTGCAAGATGTCTTGACTTGCTTCGTCTTGACTTGCTTCGTTGTGATTTCTTGAGCAAGTTGTCTGGATGCGTGAGGAATATAACAGCGTTTTGCCAACACCTACTGGGGCCGATAAATCGGCGTTTTGGCCGATACCGATATATCGGTAAACGTGTCCACGTGACAGCTCATACGTCAGAAGTGCTCGCAAATATCGGCCAAGTCGATATATCGGTCTACCTCTAGTTAAAACTTGCCGTGGCAGTATTCACTAGTCTGTATTTTCAGACATTGTGACCGAATTGACTTAATTTTTTTGGTCGTTTAAAAAAAATTCGCTCTATGTCCGAGCAAACAGCGTAAAGTCGATCGCGGGTGCTAGTTAAAAGAACAGCTTGATAGCTACGTTGGCGCCTTCTGGTGAAGTAGAGGAGCGCCAGCTACTTTTGATCTTGAGATTATGTTTTCGTCGTTTTTACTGCGTCAGCGTGAAAACATGTTCATTGTCGCTTGTGCTGGTGTGCATGGTTAGTTTACTGACTGATACTGGAAAAGTATGGAGGTCCAGTGACAACGGTCACAAAATGGGAAAAGCGTTGATGATCTCGAACGAACTGTCAAATCTGTGTCGCGATCCCCGCAACAATCGATATCAATCGCACGTATCCCCAGCATCAATCAAGTGTGACCTCAGCACCAATCGTGCGTGACCTCAGCACAAATCGCGTGTGACCTCTCGTCTTCTGCCACATGTCCACGCTACAGCTCATGCGTGAGATGCGCTCGCTGGCTAGCTATCCGCTCGATCTTTTGCCTCTCTTCAGTCAGCAGCACTTTAGAGAACTTGCTTGTCTTGATATTATCTATTTTCGGCTGATGGCAGATCATGATGGGGTTCGTGCTTGCTTGCTGCGTTCTCTGAAATCTTTTTCTGGCTGCAGCAGCTCTGTGTGCGTGTGCACTCAATACATTGTGTTGTATACGTTAGTTGGCTCTGGACTATACGGAATCTTTGCAGCGCTGAGTTGTGACGGAAGCTCCATAATATCTCAATTTTTCCTCGGGACTTACCTGCTCTTCAGCACTTTAAACAATAACATCACAATACAACTTGACCGTCAGTAAATGTGGATTTAATGTTTTTTTCCAAGAACTCGGCAAAAGTGACAACCCACCGAAGTGTCAGAGTGATTTAGTGCAGAACTATTGCGTACGGTATTCGCACTCAATTTCACGCTCAGGAAGTTTGTTCTTTCTCAAGATTTTATTCGAATTAGTGGACCCACGCACGGAGGCGTATTTCAATGCATGCTTGTTTTGTTTGTTCGATTGTCCGATTTCTTGTTGCCTGGCAACTTCGAAGATTTACAAGCTTGTTGTCTCGCAACTGCGAAGATTTAAAGCTTGTTGCCTGGCAACTGCGGGGGGTGTTTTGCTCGTATGAAACCTGTCATGTGCCGTCGTTTCAACCCCTTTCACAAACTTCCCAATCAGGATTGTATCCGCAACAAGCACAAATACTTGAAACACTGGAGTTTGTTGGGTAAAATCGTTGCGTAACATCCACTTCCGGTTCGTGGTTTATTGAATTGCAATGGGAAGTGTCACCCGATGTTGCATACCAGGGGTCTCCAAACTACGGCCCGCAGGCCAAATCCGGCCAGCGAAACCATTTCATGCGATCCGCAAAGACACATAAACAATAATAAAAAAATAACGTATCTCCGAAAATTTTGTTGATTTTGTAGAATCCAACATACCCCGAAACAATGACATTACGCAAGACGGCCACGTGAGTGTCAGTTGGCTAAGTATTACTGCGCTGCGGGCTGGCCTAACTTCGCTGATATTTTGCTGCAATCTTAGGTCTTCGTCAATATCAGGCACATTCCATCTGAAGCCAGACTTTCCCACTATGCTGACTTCAAAGAAGCAATTTTACCATCTCTTTAATAAATCGTCTTTTAATATTAAACAACATTCATACTTTGACATTCTTTTATTTGGGACCGGGAGTGTATGTCCGACCCTCGAACTGTTGTGCAATAGCTTATGCGGCCCTCAGACAAAAATATTTGGAGACCCCTGTTTTACTGTAAAAGCACTGTGTTCTTTGCAGAAGTCCAGTAGTCCCCGTTGTTTGTCCTCTCCTTGGGAAAATAGACTGTTGGCAAAGTAAAAAGAATCGTACTTTGAGCCCTATCATAAAAAATTGAAACGCCTTGCTTGGTCTATCTCATCAACACTTGACAAATGATGTGCACGCAGAGTTGGAGCCGTCATGGCTGTGAGTGCTTACTGGCATGGCATTGACCCTGGATACTTCGGCGCATTCCTCACAATGCCCTTGGTGATGATGGCCGAGGACCTATTCATTGTTGTGGTGAAGCGCAGAATGCCATCGTCACTACATGGTGCATGCGACTGGTGAGAAAAGCTCGTGTTTTTGTAAATTTGTGGCGATACTTTTCCACACCTTATCCGTTAATGTACTCTTGAGTCAGGGGCGACTTTAGCGAGCAGCCCCCCCTTAAAAAGATCCTTCCAGTGGTGAAAGGCAGAAAGGAGTAGTTTGTTTAATTAGCAAGTTATGTTTAACTAGATTTTAAACAAGAAAGGGAGTTAAGTGTGTTACACCACAGGTAAATAGTACGTTACGCCGCGTGTAAGGTAGTTAGTGTGTTGCGCCACACTGCTAATTAGTGTGTTACGCCGCAGGCAATTGTGTGCTACGTCGCAGGCAATTGGTGTGTTGCGCTTCAGATAGTTAGCATGTTGCGTCTCATGTAATTTAATTAATGTGTTGTGCTGCGTGTAATAGGCGTGTTGCGCCACATATAATTCGAGTTTAAGCATTTTACTTCTATATGAAAGAAAACTCCGCGACTCTACTAAATTTAACGTCAATTATACGAAGTCAGGCATTATTTGCTTCTGCCGCATCGACTTGCAGCAATACACGGCAGCGTTGATCACAGGGTGCATGCAACATCCGGATCGCCTTCCTATTTCTCTAAATTTCATTGATAAAAAGCTTTAACTGGTTTTGTTTCAGGCTGAGCTGGTTTGCGAAGATGCGCTCATTCGAATACATGTTCATGGCGTTCGCACTTCTATCCTGGCATGACACGTACAGGTATGACTCCCCGCAGAATGTTGCTTGTTTCTGTAGTTTGTCGTTGGCTCTTTCAGGCTAAGCGTTGCGGTTAGTGGAGCGCGCGCCACAAAGCTGGTAGGCTGGGTTCGATTCCCGGTCGGGTCATACGGAAGACTTACGCGTGGCCCACGGCGCAAGAAAGCGGGGATTGGCGCCGTAGACCACTCGTGACACTCCCAAAGGAGTACAGAAACAGAGTATAAACGAAACTGAATTTTCCCGGATTTTCGTTTGCTGATGTAAAACGTCTATCACTCGTTTGTATGCGTCACAAGACAGATTATTCGTCAACACTATGGTTCGCCAAAAGTTCTGATCCAAGTACCACAGATGTTACTCGACTGCGCTCGGTCTTCTGTATCGCGTCGTCTTCCATGTAAACCACGGGTGGGGACCCTGCGGCCCGCGTTAACATCTAATATGGTCCGCATCAGAATTTATGTTACCCCAGTTAGAACACAACATCGTGTCAAAACGAAACTCCGTAAGAAGGCGACACGAAGACAGTAATTCAACAGAAGTCTCTCTCACTCGTTGACGTAGTTTTCTCTCATTATTTTTGGAAGATAAAGACAATGACCCGGCATCGATATTCCGCAATGGATGCGACCCGTAATAGTAAACAGGTTCCCCACCCTTAATGTAAACGGTCCGGCGCAGTGGTTCTTAACCAGGGGTAAATTTCATCTTACAAAGGGGCGAATGTACTGAACCATTAATTGCAGCAAATTTAATTTTTTTTAGTCATTCTAAACTGTAAGAATTTCAATTTTGTACTTTCAATAAATGAGCACCATTAAGTGCATTTGGGTTAAATCTGGTAATCGTGTTTGATAAAAGGGTAAGATATGTGAAAAAGGTTAAGAGCCCTGGTCCGGCGACTGTTTGACTCAATGCCGTGTCGCGTTTATCAGTCAGGAAATTCCCAGACTTACCACCTTCAAACTCTCCTGTTGGCCTGTTGGTAAAACCAACTAAATTTCTACAAACTTCACAACCAGTAAAATAAGGTTCAAGTGTTTTACAGTGTTCCAACCCGGCATTGTTTAACGATGCATTGGGCCGCCTTTGCTCACCTGTCACAATTTTTCACGCGCGTACGCTAACCTTTGGAAGTTTTGTGTGAAACCGAGTTCGACACTTGGAGCCTGCGTCAGACGAAACTCTCCGAAAGAGAAAAAGCCGCTTCGAACGAGAGAGAAAGCCACTTCAAACAAAAAAAGTCAAGCCTGCTAGAAAGCAAAATCACCTAAATAAAAAACATCAAAACATGTTATCACTGCTTTCGTGTTTCTACTTGATACTGGCAATGGTTTGTATTCATGTCTCACCCAGAAGCAAGAATGTTATTCTTTGTTCGCACATCCCACCTTCAGCAACCTCGCCTGATTGTTACTACTCTTCACACGAACAAACAAGCTCAGTATAAGAGAGCCTTATCTTTGTTTGCATTAATACGCAAGTGCCTTGTACGATGGTATTGTGACTCTCCGCGTGTGGTTCCAATGAATTTTGCTTAGGGCAGAGGTTCTCACACTTTTCCAGCATGCGAGATACTTATAAAAATGAACAATGATCTACCTACTATAAAATGCAAAACATATTTATTATTAAATGTATTGAGAATTATTTTTACAATGTATGTTGGTGTACCTTGCATACCCACATGAAGCCCATATTGCACAACACGACACAATTAACGATGTACATTTTTTGTCATTATCTGGCATTACTCTGATAACTTACACTGATTGGAATCAGCCAGGGTGTTAATGTCATGCGACCTACCCACAGTATCTTTGAGATCGATTGGTAGATCACGATCGACGTATTGAGCACTCCTGGCTTGGGGCAATACTTCGTGCCAAGCTTACTGGGCGGGTATGCAAGTTTTATCCGAATTCGAAAGTAGTTGGATGAACATGGCTGCAGTTTTTGGCTTGATTTTTTTTAATGATTTTGTGTTACACCAGAATACACGCTTTTATCGGTGCATGGAGTACTAGTTCGATAATTGCTTAAAGTTAGACCTTAGAGAAGAGAGTGGAGTTTTAAGTAAATCCGCCCCCCCCCCCATTCCAGTCATCAAACAGTACTGCAGG
>JGI24159J19872_10012579_pt1 | contig 11033 bp, 7 predicted proteins | sample Ectturendosymbi4_FD_19872 | JGI IMG/M metagenome (IMG submission 19872)
CATTTGTTTTGTGACCATTAAATGCAATTTCGTGTTCAGCAGCATAGTCACCACAAATATCCAGAAGACGTTGGAGTCCACTAATACTGGGGCTAAACACTCAGATACAGTAAAACATGTCTAATTCGTCATCGTTTAATTCGTCAATTCGCTTAATTCGTTACTTCTTAGTCGGTCCCAGCAGAATTCTTATCTTTTGTGTACATTTCTGTTTGTCTAATTCGCCATTGTCTAATTCGTCAATTTGCTCAATTCGTCACGTCTTGCTATCCCTTAGAAGTGTTTTGTTCTGATAATACGTCATTTGCAGTTTCGTTTTTGATGTCTAAGCAGCCAGTACGTGTGGGAATTCAAACAAATTAAGGATCTTTATCTGAGAATTGTTGCACCTCGCAATTTGGTTATCGAATTTATACACGAGGTGCGAAGCGCGACCCAACTCCCCATTGAGAGAACACGGGAAGCCTTTGCAGTTTGTTAAAGATTCAAAAGGTGCTAGACTAAATGGAGGAGTCCAGATAGGGTAGAGGAATTAATTGTTGTAATCAACCATAACGTCATAAACTTGTATTTTACTGCAAATAAAAGTGCTACGTATACGGGTTACCATGGGCGTCCACAGGGGGGGGGCAAAACGGGCATTTGCCCCCCCCTGAAAATTGGGCTAAGGAGGAAACGTTTCTGGAAAACGTGAAATCAGCAGTTTAATTCTGATTAGTTGGGGTAATTCTTTCAATGACAGTTTATTTACCGATATGACACTCACACTGCACAAGAGTCAGTTTCACTGTTTTGGTAACATGGGGTTATGAGCTTGCAGTTCACTACATCTGCTTCTTTGTTTGTATTCACACTACATATTTGTATTCACACTACACTATCATATTTGTATTCACACTACAAAATGGTTTTGCGGCTCGCCAGTGTTTTTGGTTTTCTGCAAATGACTCTTCTATTCAAAAAGTTTTCCTACCCCTGGTTGATGCTATGTGTAAAGAAACATAAGCGAAAATGAAGCATTGCTGTCAACAAAACGCATTTTTTGTAACCAATGCTCCCTCTAAAGTTGCACAAATGCGCAGAAGCCTACTACCAGACCATTTGCGCAGTGAAATCTCATCTGGCACACTTGTAACATTCCAAATCATTGGAAAAGCACGAAAACAAGAAGCTATTTGAATTAAATATGTTGTTTGTTCGTATTTTCATGAGATTTTACATTTATTCTAAAAATGCAGTTAATTTATAGAACATTTCGAACTCTGCTAACTCAGTCTTAAAAAATCCATGCTCAATGAAACAAACAATTGCTCACTGCAAAGTTTTCTTACAAGGAAAACAATGTATGTAACTGTTGCCGTAACATTGAACATTTTCTTTTTTGTATATGTCCATTTGCGTTGCATCGCCAACAACCTGAAAAAGACAAACAAAATATCGACTTTGCTCCCCCCTGGAAAAATTTCTGCGGACGCCCATGCGAGTTACTATGATAAAGTATACGAGCTTCTATGATAGAGTTTTCACCTTTTTGCATAATTCGTCACTTCACCTAAATCGTAACTTTTTTCTAATCCCCTTGAGGTGACGAATTAGGCAAATTCTACTGTATCATCAGCGAACATTAGATGATTCACAATCATATTTCCCACAGTGCATACCACCTTGGCTGAACCCAGCTGTTCTGAGAGTTCATCAAGATAAACAGCAAATAAATATTGGCTCAGAACTACCCCTTGTCTTACCCCATTGGTCACAGTGAAAGGGGAAGAAAAGTTGGTTGGCTACCCTATTTTACTTACATGGTCTGTTGCCTGTACCAGCTCAACAATAGCCTGACTATGCCCATAGTTTATTGCGCTTGATTAGTTTAGCAAACAGCAAGTTGTGGTTAGTTCTGTCAAATGCTTTAGATGCATCTAAGAATGCTGAAAAAACAGGGGTATCCTTGTTTAGATGATGCGACACAGTCTGTTTATGTAAAAATGCACATGTCAGTGCCATGTTTTGGCCTGAAGCCAAGCTGGTTGTCTGTTGTGGATAACAATGGTGAGATGCAAGACAAAATTTAATGTTCAAACAACTTGGAGATGATAGTTGCAACTTGCAAGCAGGCGCGGATTTACCATTAGGCTAAAAAGGCTTAAGCCTAGGGCCCCCGATTTTGAGGGGCACCAAAATTTTGGGAGTATGGAGAATTTTCAACATTTTCGTAATTATAATTGTATTTTTGTTTTGTTCAACGCACGTTTTTTTACTATGCCGCTAACAACAGATATCTATAGAACAGGGTCTCCAAACTTTTTTATCCGATAGCCACATAAACTATTACACAGAAGTGCGTGGGCCGAACATCTTACATATTGGGATTGTTTCGGAGATTGTTACATTCTACCAAATCAAAAAGTTTTTCGTCAATTAATTTTTCAATTTTGACAAAAGTATTCGCGGGCCGAATTTGGCCCGCGGACCGCATTTTGGAGGCCCTGCTATAGAATAGATTGAAGTGAATGACAATGAACATTATCTTTTTATGGGGTTGAGAATTGGTTATTGTTACGTATAATATGTGGAACAAAACGCCTGAATCCATTTTTCAGATTACACGAGGCCGGTGAGGTATTTTCGTTCAGCCTGGGTCTATATCTTGTTGCTTTTTATGGGTAAGATACAGGCTAAAGGCAAGACTAGCCCACACTATTGCTACAGCTGCAGATATTCAATGGCACAAAATGCAATGGCGTATCTATGCGAAATGGGGCCAATGGCAAAGTTAAAGTGTGCGCCTTTTCTGATACTTTGTGTAGGCTATTATATGTAGGCACAAATTTTTCGAAACCATTAAGGAAATAAATGTTTTGAAACGGAAAATATTTGAGTTTATTTTCTCTTTGAAATTTTCAGCAAATAAAATATTAATTATCCATAAGGACCATACCATACTTATATATTTATTTATTTTTATTATGAAGAATATCAAAACATTCAAATAACAAGACATCATAATTTATAGGCCTACATAGTATTGTCTGACAAAATTGTATATCTTACAAAAAAATAAAACAACATATTGCAATTCCAAATGACAATTTCTTTTAAAATGAAACACATTTAGTTTAGATTGTACAATAAATTATTTAATTCAAGTCATGTATCACTTGTGTTCGAAAAAGACAATTCTATCGAAACATTAGTATATCCAGGCTTTTCCAGTTAAATTTCACAAAAATGTTAGTTTCCCCATCAAATCTAGATAACATAATCTGCCCTGACTTACTCTTAGTCATTGAGGCTCGGAGGTACGAAAGGATCAGTTTCAGTTTGCATGTAGTGCAGCCAAGAATTTTGCTCGGGAGGGACCTATCAATGACGTCGTCAGTCATTGACGTCGTTTTGAGACCGACGGTTCCTTCATTTATTTTCTAACATTTGAAAATTCATGCAAAGCACCAGCAAAATTCTTAGCAGGTTTGTTTCGGAGAGAAGGGGCATGCTGAAAAGTCTTCCTATTCTGTATGCTGAACATGCTTTTGCTAGAAAGATAAAGTACGACAAAAAAGTATCAGCGATTTTACAGAAAAAAAGTCCCGTCGGTGCTGACTGTGTGACAGGCTGTTACTGTAGGTGTCGTAAGAATTTCAATCCTTGCTCAGAGCCAGCTCTTCAAACGTGCAAACCGTGCAAATGCACAGGCAGCTCAATAAATATGTAATAGGAGCAGGGGCAGATCCAAGGAGGGAGAGATTGGGGAGATCGCCCCCCTAAACCTACAAAAGTAATTTCAATCAACCTGATTTTGTACCAATCGGAAAACAGCATTCACGATATAAGGCCATGTTTTTGTCCATTGTTTTGTTAAAGCAATGTTGTGACGTATAGGTCAACTTCATTTCTCTTACAATAGTGAACCCGTAACGAGACTTAACTACCGAATATTACTGATATCGTCTCCCCATAACCTTACTGGCTGGATCCTCCCCTGAATAGGAGTGTTGTCAGATAACTTCATCCCTGGCTTTTTCGTGGAGTTCATTAAGACTGTTTTCGTTCCAGGTATCGAGGGAATTCAGAATAAAGCAATGTGGTTATGAACTGGAACAACTTGTTCAGTCAATGTAGCGGAATCCTTCCAGAAGGGCCCCCAATTTAAAATAGCCTAGGGCCCAGAAAATGAAAATTCGCCTCTGGTTGCAAGGGAGACAGGTCTATAGTTCCCAGCATCACTTATGTCCCCATTCTTGTTTTTGCAAATAGGTACAGTGGCATAGTTTGCATGCATTCCTGTGGAATTTTTCCATGCATTAAACACACATTAAACAGGCTACTGAGGTAATCACACACACTTGCATCAGCATAGAGAATGTGTTCAGGAAAAATGCCATCTTTGCCAGCTGCACGGTCCAATGGTAGTCCATGCAGTAGTGATTTAATCTTATAACTGTTGCACATTAAGTCATCAATCCCCTCAAAATTACCCCGTGAATTTATACTTTTTCACAAAATTACCGATTTCACAGTTTTTTGATGAGTTCAGCAATGCTGCAAAGTGTTTTTTCCACATGATAACGACTGCTTCATTTCTTGTTTCACCTCCCACTGTAGATGGGAGCCATGATTTCTTGCTTTTTCTGATGCTCTGCCAGAATTTTTTTGGATATTTGTCCTGCAAAGCTGCAGACAAGGCATCCACTTGATTTTTCTCTGTGGACTTTCGACAGGCTCTCAATGCATATTTGTATTATGTTTTACTGTCTTTCAGACTCTCAAATAGAGGTCTACTTTTGGGTTTTTGGTTTTTCATAGTTGTATTAAAAGAGTTTTCAAAAATTAAAAAGATTACTTAGACAGAAGTTCGGAAATTAGAAAGATTATTGCTCCGTTTTATTATACAAAGACGGACAATCTTAGGGGCGGTTTTACATTAGGCCTGATGAAAGCTGGGTCAAGTCAAGCTTAGCTAGGGGAACTGTCTACACCTATTAAATTTTATTGATCATGACNAAGTGCACTGTGGGCAACTNCGTTGTCAGCATNTGCTTTGGTAAGCTGGAAGGTTTGAAGGTGACTTGCTGAATCCACGTTAATTGTAAGCATTTTTAGTATTGTCTAGTAAGAAATTATTCAGGAAAACTAAGTTGTAGACCTCTGTTGTATCCTTTCACTGTACAAGAATAGAATAGCCTGTTTCCAAGGTATACAGTCAAGTAAAATCGTATTCGTAACCCGCGCCTGTAATATCTGGTGTATCTCGCATCAGAGTTGCAGAACTGTCGCCAGATTCAATATGGGGACTTTACGTTTGTACAGAGGGGCTTAAAATTCTGAAAATTTTATAAAACTCCACTGATTTATAGTGTTTCATATTTCAATTTGGGGGGCTAAGCCCCCCATGTCGAAGGAACTGTAGAGTTGTCCAATGGAATCTCAACACTTTACCCCATTGAGAAATCCACCTGAGTTATTTAAGCAATAACACTGTACCTTTCATGGTAGTACAGTTATTTTGGCCAATGCGCAATCGTTTTACAGCAGTATTTAGACGCCTTTATCACAAGATAGCCCTAATTTTATTCGCATTGTGAAAATGAAAATTAACATTGCGTGTTTGTCTACAAAGGTTGCCCTGTTTTTCAACAATATTCCATGGAGAGGTAGGCTAAGAGTTTTCACTTTTAAAATATTTTATCTGTTGCGTGATATTGTTTTTATTATCATGTTTTTCTATGTGGTATTGTAATGGAAGTTTCACTGCTATTATGTTAGTTAGGAATATCGTAACCTACTGTTCGTTAGACCCAGAGATATCCAGGAGTTCTAACTTTCCATTTAAAGGTAAAAGTGGTTGAAGACTTAATATCGTCTGGTATTGAAGACCACACTTTTGTGCCAACAAATGTAAGGGATCATTTTCCTGAGGAAGAGTAAACTCTAAGTCAGGGGTGTACAACCTTTTGCTATTGCAGGCCGCATTACTTTTATCTATATGAAGTACGGCCACNAATGAGTTCGAGTTATTTTTATGAGATACGTTTAATAAAGAAAAGNATTATNCGGTATATGTCATTTACTTGTGCCTAAAAGTATAATAAAATGTCAAACATTTTAACGAATTTATTACAAGAAACATCACCATCCAGATTGTTATGCATCGTGTCGACTGATTTTCTTGCCTTGCGTTTGTTTTGCTTCAGTGTACGCCGGCACAACCGCCAAATCTTATAATTCAAGTTACATGTGGACGGCCGCAAATTTCATTATCGAAGGCCGCAGGTTGTGCACCGTTGCTCTAGGAAGAAATAGGTTGATAGAGGTTAATAGTCTTGTGGAGTTGGAATGAATTGAGCGGTTTGATAATACAATAATCATCAAAATGGTTTGGAAGCAGTTTCTTGTAATAAGGGTGCGTGAATTTGCCTACTCGCAAGGTATATAGTTCGGGAAGGCATAAGATGTTTAAGTGCTAGAAAGGTTCTACAGATGACTGCTTAAAGACCAATTATTGGTCTTATTACAGTAGTTTTATAGCTTTATTTTTGAGCGGCTGAATGGTTGCGTTTGAAGCACGCCCCCTATTGAGGATTGAGCAATTATGGTAGGGACGGATTAATCAGTTATAGACAACATTCAATACAGATTGTGTTGTATAATGTTTAAGTTTGGATAGAACTCCACAAGCTCTTGATAGTTGAGTTTTACGTTTTGTACATAAGGTTTCCAGAATAATTTACTGTCAAGAAGAACACCTCTCATTCCACCCCGGAATGAGCCTCCCAAGAAAAGCCTGGCACAGCTGGCTCAAAAGAAGAAGAAGAACACTTAGGTACTTCAGATTATCTTTGAGGGAAATACTAATGTATTTACAATGGTACATCAGACTAGTAACTGCCATATCCAGACGGTTATATGAACAATCTTTAAGTTCATAATTTAGATTACTAATTGGCTGCGAAGAAATCTGGGATTTTGGACTGACGCAGAGATGTCTGCGATTGATCCAAAAGCAGTTACTCTATTTGGAAGTCAATGCCCTCCAGATATCTTTCTGAGTATAATACACTCAGGGATACTGCTCTACACACAGTACACACTCAACACTAATCAGTAGACTGAAACCGTGGTGTGGCGGCGTGCCTTGAGCATCTGTTCAACGTGCTATGGTCAGGGCCGGATTAACCATTGGGCAAACCAGGCAAATACCTGGGGCCTTGCGCTTTTGGGGGCTTTGCGCTTGAATGTCAAAACACCCCTTTACTGTTTTTTATGTTTTTATGCTGTTCACCACTCATCAAATATGCAGAGTTTTTTGATTACTGCATATAGTATATACTGTAGGTTAAGGAAACTGACAACTTTGGCATTCATCGTTTTTGAGTGACTTACAAGAATTGAACCAAACAGCACCACGCTTAATGACCCAAGAATCAGATCGAAATCAGTGCATCCATTGGCGTCTGCAGAAGTATTTCCAGGGTGGCAACGTCACAATTTTGCTCATGGTTTTCAGGTTGCTGACGATGCAATGAAAATGGAATGGACGTTCACAAAACGCTTTTTCCTTTCTATCGATTAGTCTGTGCTGGTTGAACCTCAATTCTCAATCTTTTGTCTCAAATGTCTTCTACACTTCGGCTATCAGAAATGCTTATTCTGTTCATAAACTGCCTAATATCCATTTTTTCGAGCACTTTCTACAATTAAGTCATAATTTCGGCCAGAACAACATGAGAAGTGAAAAAACAAAAAAGTTAGGCACTCTTGCAAAATTGTTTCAAGCAATGATAAGTATTTGTTGACAAGACTATCGGACAACTTACTGCAGTTATAACACCACGCAGGCTTTAAAATAACAAAGCAGATGAATTGCCAGAACTCGCCACAGCAAATAATGGTCACTGACAGTTGGCTTACTTATTGTGCGATTCCTTTTAGTATTGCTTCTCTTTATTAGCTGAGTCATATGAAACAACAGACCATTACCAATACAAAGATAGCTTTGTACTTAGTGCTCACAAAAAAAGCAGAACTAAACCTTAAAAGACGTACCGGCGTTGCCACAAGTCTGCATAGACCTATTCTCACATGCCACGTATTTTTATACTGTGTGAAAAGAAGCTTGCATAAGAGACGTTTGATTAAGTGATTCACTCGGGCACGCTGACCACAGTCTCACACTAACAACGGATTTTTCAAATTTGTGGAAGCACTGCTACAGATTTACTCATGCTTCTTTTCACACAGTATAAAACTACACGTGGTTGTTTACCGCCAGGCCCGTAACCAGGGGGGGCGAAGCCCCTCTACAAAATTTTTCGTCCCCCTGGAAAAATGTGTTGAGCATAAGTTGAAAACTATTGGACATAGTTTAAAAAATTTGGGCCCCTCTCAGAAAACTCTTTGCCACCCCTGGTGTCCAAAGCTGGTTACGGACCTGTTTACCGCTATCAGCAGTGTCACTGTCTCGCTGCATTACCTGCCAAGATATCTGTGCTCAACTGTCACATGCAGGGCTCCCATTCAGTGGTTTAAAATTAACTCAGATTCAACACCAAAAATATATTTGTACAATAAAAACCCAGAAAGCTTGTGTTACGATTACGAATACGAGCATAGACGTAGCCAGGGGGGCCAAAGTGTGGCAGTCCCCTTCTAAAGAAGAAGACCACTACACGTTTAGGACAATACCGCGAGAGCACTGATTAATAGGAAGTGTCCATGGCACGCCCAAGTTAACAATTAAGAAACTTAGACCCTCCGGTTTCGCTCGACGCGCTCAGTTTATCACAACAAAATTATATTCACTCATGGTTTTATTAGTATAACTTTAAGCACTGTGATATTCATCACTTCAGGGGTTTATATCAACAATCATCAATTAAAGCACAAAATATAAGTTACTGCAAACATCTAGGGTTAACAACAGGGATTAAATACGAATTCAATTCTTTCATAGAGGAAGAGAGTAAGCTTTCCTATTAGACTAACCTGAAACGGTTTGTCTGAAAATTGGTTATAGCCTGAGTTTGTTCAGGTCCTAACCATTTTGGGGTATTAGTTAGCTACAAGCGTTTCCTGGTTCACGAATTTGCCAGACCCCACTCGTTCGCCAACTGTTTCTATTTAGTCTTGATCTAACCTATCAGACCAACTTTAGGTTAGATGCTACTCCGAGGACAACCATGAGCAAGACTGATTTCAGTGGTGTGTTTTAGGTCGCGAGGAAAACACAACAGGTCGCGCCGTGATCACGTGATGGCGCATCGCACGGTGCGCAGTGCGCTCGCAACTCTGGTGGTAACGCGTTCGGCGCGTGATCGCGTCATGTCCGAAATCAAGGTTACGCTTCAGCGAATATCGTTTTTATCCGTTTGGATCGGGAATACTATTAATATTTTCGTATGTGATATTATTGCAAATGATTTCTATATTACTGCTGGTTACTCTCTTCCTGGATGTGACTTATAATAAATGTGCAAAGTACAAATTCACGATACATCGAATAGATATACATGACAATATTTTAGAGTGTTAAGGTCTTTAATCGTTCTTTAGTTTTCGACTTCGTTTAACTCGTTGTGACTTCGTCCGTGAACTTCTAGTCTGTTTTCTTCAATTTATTTTTCTTCAGTAATCGAAGTCTTCTTTCGTTGTTGTTTCAGGATCACAAGACGTTTCATGTTGAGGAGCCAAAACGAACTCAACATTCCTCTCCGCTCTGTTTGATTGAAGACGTCAGTGTCTTTCCATAAGGGTTAAATACATAGAGTGAATGAACAGGCTAAGAAACTCGAAAGTTCTTCATTGATAATTCCATTGTTTGGATGATCTCTCTCCAGAGGTATTCTTCGAATAGAAAAGAGGATGTTGGTATTCATCTTCATGGATGGGAATAAATCAGATCNAAAATCTTGATCAATTGATTGTTGGGGACGTTTTGGTATAAGATCCTCTGGGNCTGATAGGAGATTAGTTGAAGGTTTGTACCTGAATTCNGCATAAAGGTTGATGTTGTCTTCGTTGTTGAACTCGCATTAATATATGAAATAAAAGAAATGGATTGAAAGACTTTTGCAATTTGCAAGATGTCTTTACAGAAACCTATTCAATGCTGCCAACGTTCTATATTGCTTGTCGTTTTGATATGATCGAATAAATTGGTACAGGAACAACCTGAGTTGTTATATTATTAGCGTGTTCAACCCGATGGGTGGGTTCTTCATTTAATATTTTTCCTAATATCATAATCCCTGCAAACAGTAGGATAATACCTCCCACAATGCTTGCAGCAATGATAATAATCTTTATAGGTTCAGAAACTAAACCTACTCCTTTGTCGACGACATTAGTGATCAGATCAGCTCCCTTGTCAACAATATCTTATCCAAATTTGATAACATTACCTATTCCTTTATTGAGATCCTCAATTCCTAGTTCAGGAACTGTTACAGGAACAAAGTTATATGTGAAGTTATAAACTTCATAGGTTTTATAGTCATTTCAACTATTTCTTGTAACTCTTTTAAGTCTTGAGTTAAATCAAAATTCTGTTTGTGTCTCTCAAAGTTTTCTTCCAATTTTTTTCTGTGTTGCTCAGCTTTGATTTGTTTAGTAGGATGCTTTTTATCCCACTTGGAGATATTAGCATGTGATTGATTGATGATACGATAGACTTCTGTATTAACCAGAACTTCCTCTGTGAATTCTATTCGGAAATGTTACAAAATCGTTGTATTCTTCAATTTCTCTCTGAGTATCTCTTGCATTTATACTCACGGCTAATCGTCTATTTTCAATGATCATTCGAGAATTAGCAATTTGCCGTTCCAACAATTGTTGATTTATGGCGAATTGTAAATTCTGAAAGTCTTCTTGCTCACTAGCAAGGTGAGCAGTTATTTCTGCCAAGTGATTGATGGCTTGTGTTAATTGCAATTCTTTTTTATTAATCTCTCTGACTTGATCTTCAATAGTATTTCATTGCTTGGTGAAATCTTTTTGCAAATCTTCCAACTGGTCATTTACTTCATCACTGAATC
>JGI24159J19872_10012580_pt1 | contig 11033 bp, 7 predicted proteins | sample Ectturendosymbi4_FD_19872 | JGI IMG/M metagenome (IMG submission 19872)
CAGACGGCCAGCACACAAATGAAGCGTAGCAATCAAGCGAGGCGCCGTGCGCTTAGGGCTGAAACAACGGCGACACTTAAATGCGAGATCAGAGCGGAATATTTTGAAATTAAAGGGAAACTTGCCGTAACATGCACGTTCTCACCACACAAGATCAATACGACAATAAGCTTGCTGAAGCATGTGCGACCCGGTTGTGTTCGCACACCTTCAATGTGGGATTGATCTTCGAACCTCGGGAAGGAAGGATTGTGACGTCATCGATGTTAACTTCCATGTGTATGGAAGTCACTTACAACTGTCGCTTGCTTGGTCTTTCCCATCTCCTTGTTTTGGCCGACTTTGCTCACATGTAGCGGTCGTGCTAGTGTGACTGCTACATTGCCAATAGACAAGGTCAAACACTCAAGAAAATTTTTGAAGTTGATGTGCTTTATAGCCAAAAACTAATGATGCAGTTATGTAGAGGAGCTCCTTTGTACCTACGAACCCTTTGCAGATAGGGATCCAGACCATCCGACCTCTTTGTTCCGAACATGAAGCATGCGCAAATCTAAGAGTTTCTCCAGTGACAAAATCTCCTTTGCAAACAGTCACACTCGAAACATGTTTTGAAACTAATCACCGATGCGAAAACCGCAGTTTGTTCATTTGCCTCCTGCACATTTATAAGATTTTCGTGCACTAATGATCATAGGCGTAGCCAGGGAGGGTCAAAGGGGCTATGCCCCCCCACAAACTTTAAAAAAATATAGTCAGTTCGTGCTTTGAGAGGCGTTTATCTAAACAAAATAATGTTATTCGCCTAAAATCAAGCATTCCCCCCCGAATCTTTGGGCTGGCTACGTCACGGCCAACGATGCCGAAAAAGCTATTTAGATGGAGAATTATTTTATTCGCGAACGACCGTTTGAACAATTGACACGTGCACATAAGCAAGAAAAGAAGTAAAACTTTGCAAATGATCCTTTATTTATATTTCCGGGAGAAGTCAGGTACAGTTTTGACCTTGAGGTTTGGTACGGGCAGATACTTTCTTTTTGAAACGATAGTGATAGGTTAGGTATGAGGCATTGATCACTGCATGACGCAGTGCGTTGACGCAGCGATCAAAATTTTGCATCGGTGATTAGTTTCACCAAAAAGGTCTTTGTAACCAGTCAGATGTTCTGTTTTGTCGTAGTCGGTGCATCGTTTGATTGAATCCTTTCGCATATCACGCAGGCACAACCCGGAACCAGACATTTTAATAGGAGAGTAAATAACAACCGAGTCTCTTGTTTTCAAAGTATCATCCATAAAAAGTGCATTTGTCTAATGTTTTTATTGAACGATTGTGTTAAGATGTACGCCGGCAAATAAAAAGATGGTTTTCTTTGAATTGACATTTTTTGATGTGTTTATAGTGAAGTTCCGATCATATACTTTGGATTGAAGCCACCATTCCCGCACAAGTGCTTTTGGTGATCTCGCCGATACATAGCACGGTCTGCACTGTGCTGTTTGCAGGCAATTTTGTGGTTGAGCAATAAGTCATAGTGTTCGCCTTTACGATGGTGTTTGCCTTTCGTACACGTTTCTGATGTTCAACATCACAGGTTTTAATCGAGGCCGAGTAGCGACTTTGCTCTAAGATAGGGCTCTAAAAGAGATTTTACCAGGAAGGACGAAGACCAATGCTGGCCCCTCTAGCTTCTGGGGCCCTCGTTTACACTTTTATAGGTCGCTTGTATTGAAATCAGAATATAGGTAAAACAGCCACCACGTTAAGATTTACAAATACAGAAATTAGTCTAAAGCAACTAAACGTTTGCGGAAATTTTCATTAAAAAACATTAGAGCAATTTCGTATTTGTCACGATGTTAGATTGGATACTGATTATTATAGCTACCAGCGCTGTAGTGAGAGAAAAAAGCGACCATCAATTTTGGGCTTGATTACAGATAAACGTATTGTGCGTAGATTCTTTTCCCAGAGCACCAGCACTTACCGCTGTCCACAGGTACCGATGCAACTCTGATACACCCATTTCGTAGGCCCTGCTCTAAGACGCTGACGTCCGAAGTAGACTTATAAAACTTTCGCGTACGTAAGACGTGCACACACTTGTGTCCAATTCGTAAGGAACTAAATGACAACTGGTGAATTTAAAAATACCAGAGTCTCTCAAACGGTTTGAAAAATGTTTGGATTTTTTACAATCCGCAAAATGTTTTGGTTACATTCGATTTATTCCGTGCAAATTTGTAGCTACTTTGTGGCAACCAACTCATAGTTCGTTTCAACTGGTTTGATGAGACTTTGCTGACTTCACTGAGATATAATGGCGTTAAAATGCATACACCATCTTAACGGCCGGTATTACAAAACTTAACCGCCAAAGGAAAGCGCGTTTCCATCTTAAACATACTTTGAAACCTGAAGCCGGACTTATTCGCTAGTACATACACACGGACAGCACGCGATGCAGTCCTTTTCGAATCCAGTTAAGTTGTTTGTTGTTGCGAAAGCTTGGTTGGTAGCGATCACAAGAGCACGTAAGAATAACTGTACTGTACATGCAGTAGATTAATCATTAGATCTGTATAAAATATGGGAGTTACAAAACAGGGTGAAATCAAGTTAGAATTGGCGTTTCACGTCAAACTATATCCAGAGGAATTTACTCAGTTTTGCACAAAAAGTCTCTGGAGTATTCAAGATTATAAGGAAAAGGACAAAGAAGGAAAGCTGCTGACGGAACGCATGGTCCCATAGTCCCATCGCAGCATCATCTATTGCAGTTCAAGCCTGAATCTTATTCGTTCTTTTCAATGATCACTGTTTTCTTTATTCTGTCGGGGAATTAGGAAATATGTATCGTTGAACGAAGGTCAGCCACACGTTGCTCTTTGCAAAGCAACAAAAACATTTTTGAATATTTTTATTTTTGCGTCACATCATGGAAAAAAGCACATCAAGAACGCTTGCTGCAGCTGCAATATCCCTCCCTTATTAAATTATTTAATTAATTAAATTAATCACAATAAACTTGGCATGTTCGATTTTAATATTGTTAGGTACAAAATGCGTAACACAAATAGCAACCATTTTCTTTATACACCACTTTCTCGAAACTGTTTCACATATCACAAAAAAATTAAATTCGAAAAAAATGATTCATAAGTTTCCACTTTCTTCAAATTCTCAAAGAATAGTGTTTATCACATTCTTTTCATGAAGCTCGCTTTCTTTGGCTACTCTGACTATTGATGCATGCGGAGTACTTTGAGAGGCATGCCTACAAATATTCAAAGATATCAATGCTTGTGAATCCGATATTCTGAACATTTTCTGTTGACGTTGGCATAGATTTTATGAGAAACTTCCTCCCTCAATTTTTCTTGGCATTTGGACGTATCTGAAATTGTATTCGTTGAAAAGGTGCGAGGTTCTTCTTTGTATCTGTAATGAATTTAAACATCTGTAAGAAACGTCGAAAGTCTTCATTGAAAAATGTTTGTATACGTTTATAAGCTTTAGGTTGATAAACTTCCTTGTTGCCCTTGACGGGTATCCCTCTACTTCAAAATTTATTGGTTCATTTTTTAAGGGTCTTGTTCAGTTTTTTTTCAGGAAAATATTAGGTACCTGGTATGGACCTGCAGGGAACCGGTTTCTCTGATACTAGGGACCCGATTTTCAATTCTGGGGACCCGATTCAGGTCTCTAAAACACCTTAAACCCCTCCTCAGGTAACCTCTGCCAAATTTGGGCAAACGGTTCTTCTAGTTAAATTAAAAATGAGTTAACGTTCACGTGAAAAGCTGATTCTTTCAGTAGCTGCATGTTTTTAGACGCTCTTTCGGGCAGCCCTATCGAAATCTGCACAAGTTTGTAGTTTTTGATGGGGACAACAATTTGCCCAAATGGACCCATGGTTACCTGAGGTTAACAAAATTCCTACACAAAGATCCCTCCTATGGTAACCTTGACCAATTTGGGCAAAAGGAGTTGATGCATGTAGGTTCACTGGAAAGCCAGCCAGCAACCTTTGACCGAAGCCAACACGGGAGTAGATCACACAAGTGCAAGGCCTAACGACGCAAATCAATTTGGCGCGAATGGCTCCTGCTCAGCTCGTGGTTTTCATTGAGAAACAGGCAGGAGAATGTATGACGCCTTCTCCGCCAAAAGAAAGAAATTGGAGCCAGACAGACCCTGCACCTTGTTGTGTGTGCACTTGTGGTGAAAAAGGTCAAGACACGATGAACCTTGTCATTCTCTTTTCTTAATTGAAGTTTCTAGAACTCTGGTTTAGCCAAAAAAAGCTTGATCTTGTGCGTGCACTAGTGGTAAAAGGCCAAAGCATTTTATTGAGGACATGAACTTTGAGACCAGACAACGCTTTGGAACCTGTCCACCATCAAAACAGAACAAAACGAAGTTCACGTGCCAACTGCCAGCGCCTACGATGGGAACACTTGCCGGCATTGATCGCTTTCAAGTTTTCTGGAAAGATTACTCGCACCCCTGGAATACCAACCCCCGGTGATTTCCACCCGGACAGGAGTAGTGGCCACGTGGTACCTGGGTGAAACTCACCCGACGTTATGGTTAGACTGAGGTTTTTGTTTCCCTGTTGATGCCTTGACATTGTAAAAATTGACAAAACTGCACATATTTATAGTTTTCATACTTGAATTTGGGGGAGCTTGGACCATTGTTTGGGGGGATTAGCACAGCAAATCCCCCCTGTGACGACGGGACTGGCCGCATGTGAGACATCAAAGTCAATAGCAGTGTCGCGATCAATCTGATTGTCCAACAATTGTCGTAAAGCATTTGCCCATTTTGGGCACGTAAACCCTATGTGCCTGATTTTCGTAAAAAAATTGCCTATTTTGGGCAAGGTTGATTAATGTGGCTGAAAATTGCAATGAAAATAGAAGAATTTCAAGTCTCAACCTAACTGACTTTTATTGCAGATAGAACCACAAGCTTGAAATGAGGTTCTGTTCAAAACTTAAACCGACCACCAATGACGCCTGCTGGCGGAATTTTTGGATTTTTCTTCATTTTTTCGTCCATTTGTTAAGAGCACTTCCCACATTTTTGTTTGGAAAATTGCTTTTGTTCTTCATCATACAAAAAATTTTCCAAAATCAACACGTTGTTTTTTCTGATCGGATGAGCTTGAGAAGACAAGCTAAGTTGTAAAAAAACCCGCACGCGCATCTAAACTTGTTAGTTAGTCCAGTATAGGCGAATAAACAAAATCTGCCCATTTTGGGCAAGGACAACAAAAGTGTTTGTGTTTAGAGGTTACCTGAGCAGGGTTAAAACAGGCTGGTCTTGTTGTAAGTTGGCATATTTCCTGCCATTACATCCATTTGCACTAAGTCTGTATTGGAAAGGACTCAGTTAAGATTTCATTTTCACTCTTGTGCTAAATGGCATTATCCGGCTCTAGCATCACCTGTTTGATATCATGTCAAGTGACTCTAGACTCCGCTTATTGCATTCTTGCACAATATGGTTAGTTAACAATGTTTCGCCACACTTTGGGTGTTGTAACTAACGTACACTTGCACAAACATTTCTGGTTCACAAATGTTATGAGAAGCCGTCTATTGAAAGATTAATGACTTGACACATGGTGATGAATTTCTAGTCTTAGGTTGACATGACGTTCAATCTAATTGCATGCAAGCGCTCAGGGGCGTGCAGAGGGGGCGAACAAGGGGACGTCCCCGGACATTCAAGGTAGGGGCATCCAAAGTGTTAAATTAAAAAATTACATCTTATTAAATGCTGCAAGTACAGTAGATGTTTCTTCGTATTGTAAGACTACATATACATGCTGCGTGGGTCTGTTGGGAACTTACTTGAAGGGGGTATGCAAATCCATGTAAGTACAGAGAGAGAAATGAAGCACTGCCATTGTTGCTTAAAATCGTTCACCCTATCTCTCCTCCCCTATTACATCGCAAATTCTTGCGTTGCTTGCTGAAGGATCGTTTGCTTTGATTGGTCAATCCCGCATTCCACGCTTGCGATGATTTACCATACGTTACTTCACTTTAACCGCTTCTTTAAGTAGTCTTGACTCGATTTGATTTTGTTGCCAGTTTTCTGAAGGGCGTGGTTATAACCATTTGCACGCGGTTCTGTAACTATTTCAAACCACACGGGACCGCACTCATTGTGTTGTCGTGTGTCGGTGGTCATTCCGACTTGTAGTAAACGGAGTTTGACGGTTACTGGTGTGAGATTTGAATTTTACACACGTTACGTCTCAATCACGGTGCGAGCGCACAACAAAGACGTAACATCCCCCTTTGTAGGCTCACCAGTTCCTGCTAGCCTATTGTAGTTCTGTGACTTGGAGTCTTCAAAATATTTTTCGATTCTTTCATAAAGCCTGGGGGTACTGGAGGGCATGGAAGCAATATAAAGGACTGCAATGCATCAAACTGCGTGATTGTACAATTTCAGATACTATTTATAATAGAAAAAATAAAAAACTCGATATCTTTTTATGCCTCAAAAGAGGTACCTTTCCTTTGGTTGGCCTATGAGATACTTGCTTGCATGCATACATGCAATATGTAGTTACTCAATGCATACTCATTTCTAAAATAAATATGCTTATAAACATATACACCCGGCTCTCAGACTAACACAAATTAGTAAATACTAAAACGTTAAACATAAAAATACCTTTCAAAATATTTTTCGTTTAATGTTTCGAAACCTTTTTTTTTTGTCAACACTTGCTTTGACGTGTTGAAAATGTCTGTATTTCTGAAATTTCTCAACAACAGACAAAAATGTGATAGGAGGGCATACAAAAAACAGTTGGGTAGGGCGTCGACACACCTCTGCACATCCCTGTACGCGCTAGATATATCACTATGGGATTAATAACAGGAAGATTTCATATTTTACATATTTTGGCTGTTATGTAAGATTGAATCTACCACTCCCTTTGCATGTGTTTTCACGAAATCACCAAGTCCTTTGTTGACCACGGTTTTACATTTACCTCGTAATAACAGCCAGGTGTTGTCTCGGAAATTTGTTTGCTTTTGTTGTTGATGTGATTTGCGATTGATGACTTTANCAAACATACAATCAAGAGAACATCGAAAGTTGTTGTATAATCTAAATCGTGCTGCGATGAAAGAACTATGTCGAACAAACGATAACCGANGCACGTACGTCAACAGTCTTGAAATGAGCGTTAATTAGTTCCGAAATAAATACAAACATTGGTTTAAATCTATCTTCAAAAAGATGTTGGTACTTTTGCAAAATATGTTTCATAAAATCCTGCATTTTTTAAGCCGGTTTGCTCTCTGCAGAGAAAATGTATTTCATTTTGCAATATTTAAAGGACATTTCCTGATAAAGAAGAAATTCAGTATTTGTGAAAGAAATGCTCTTTTCCACAAACTAATAACTCACTTTTGTTGAGTTTTTCGATAAGCTTTGTTCTCTTCAGATATCCTGAGCCGCTCTTTTTCATTGCGATATGAAGACATTGACTCAGGGACATCATTGCTGCGAGTGCGTCTAAAACCTCGTGGAGGTTTCATTGTTTTTACCTCCTGTTGCGTACGCGGATGAGCTTTATTCGCAGACGCGTCGACTTCGTTGATGTGAGTTTCATATCTTAGGCTTCGTCTGGAATTAGATTCAATCCGTAGTTGCCTCCTGGGTGTCTTCTCAGATGTAATATCATTCTACATCGACCGAATGAAGCTTTTACCGGGCTTGTTAAAAAATACTTTCAAAAGACGTTTCTTGTAAGTCCGACTGTACACCGCAATTGTAACTAAGATAAAAATATTGTAATTCCTGTTGCTAGATCAATACGTGATGATTTAGTGAAAAAATTCTACCAAAAATATGCATTTTGAAATTTCAATTCCAGAATTGTTTCATGCAAGTCTCAAAGTACAAATAGACGTGTTACTTGTAAATTAGAAATCTTTTCATTGTGTCATCTACTCACTCAGCACACAAAGATTATGCAAACCCCTCATTTATATGATGAGGTCGTTACTTGAATAAATCAACGCTAGCATTTGCCGTTCTATTAAAAACATTTTCCACAAACTGCAGGAAGACTGTGATAAGGAAAGTCTTTATGTAAGTGCAAGGTCTTGTAAACATAGTATATACTTGACCTACAGAATAGTCTTAATCCTACTAAGAACGTACAAGGTCTTGCAAACACGGAATAGGTTTAATCCATATAACAGGCTTCATCCTAATGTGTAATTGCACTATCTTGTAAAAACACAATAAGCTTGACCTAATCGTCCTAAACCTGAACCTTAACTTCACTCGCATCAAAACACAACGAAATTCTGCCTCAAACAACGAAAAAATCAATGAAAACATCTTACATTTCATACAGTTGATTTTCAACAGTCTGCTTCTGTTGAGGCTCGCAAGGGATGTTGGTGGCCAAAGATTCAATGCGTGATTCTTCTTCGTCGGCAATTGGGATCATCGAATCGAAAGCAGCGTTTTGAAATGTTTTTTCACATCGGGATGAAGATCTCGATTTGCTTGGCTTTCGTTGCTGCGAAGCTGCAGGGACTTCGCTTGCTGATGCATAGATCTCATTGAAGTGTGGAATAGTATCTTTCAAACTTATTTCAGATCTTGAACAGCCACTGCACAGACTCTTCTCCTTTGAAGTGTCCTTGGATTTTGTTTTCCTTCTGCAAGAAAAAAGGAGCAGTTCGACCCAAAATTAGCAATCAATGCTTAATTTAATGCGCTTTCAGCCCTAACAGTTTTATCACATTATACGTAAAATACCTTCCATACAAACATTATATAACGATTACATGCAGTAGACGGTTTGATGCCTTGCAGCTTAAAAATTTCAACCCAACAAAGCTGATATTGTTATTTGTTTAAGTGTCTGCTTATCCGGACTGTTTCAAATGGGCACCTGAAACGCTTGGCATCCTTAACTTGATTTTTACTGGGTTAGAAAATTTTCAACAGTTTCCAATGAACAGCAGTGACTGCGTCAAACCGTTTGGAACTTTCTTTGTAAAATTGACTAAAACCTATTTGTCGTTCATTTTCATACCCGCTTTTCTTCTCAGGAGGGCAGCAGGGAAAGCAGAGAAGATAAATATAAGTGTATTGTAAAATTATTTCGATTGAGTCTAAGATATAAAATCAGTTTGAGAAATAAACGAAAAAATGCTTGAAAATATCGACCTATTGAGCATTTCTGCTTTGAGCATTTCACCACATCAGTTAGTAAACAAAAGCAAACGAATTAATACACCAACTCAAAATATATTGCAAGCTAACCATAAGGCTACTCACCGATATTGGAAGGAAACAGTAATCCAGATAAAAATGATGACTGAAGCATACATAGCAGTGGTTGATGCAAATCCAATCATGAGGTAATAATACTTCGAACATTCAGGTGGTTGATTTGCTTTCAAAGAAGCATTCCTTTCTTTTTCTTCTGAACCGATCCCGTTACCATTTGCAATGACCTTGAATGCTTCTATGAACATTTGTTTCGAAAAATAATAACAAAAGCATTTAATCCAGTGACCGAGAACCTGGTTCAATTTGTTAAAAACATAGCCTTCAGTTGATTTTCTGACAATCGGGAACTTTTTATTTTTTAATCCTCAAATAACTTCGCAACTGTATGATTACGTAAGCAATTCAACGTAAAGGTATCCTGTTATTATGAGTAATTGTTGCTTCTTAAGCTGAAAACCTACTGATTTCTTCCAGATTTATTATGACCAAGTTTGTTTGATCAGAAACTTTTTTTATCTTATTCATGGACGAATTCGTGAATGTTGATGAGATAAACTCAATGAGGTTCAATATATACTCAATTATATGCCACTGCTTACGCAAAATTTTACGCGGCATACACAAAAGGACAACTCATCTTTTTTCCTTAACATTTTGTTTGTTACCGTAAGTCTGTGTAGTAGGTCGTGATGTTTCGCTTTGCGAGAGCTTGTCAAATTGTCTAAGATAGACGTTGGCTTAGCAAAGGTGTGAACTAATATTTCGCCGAAAAATCTTTTTTTTCTAATGCGCTGTTCAAAAAACCTTGCATCAGTTAGATTTTGTGTATGTATGAAGCTTGCCTACAATTCAAATGTTTACAAAAGAAAACTCAGTGCTATCAGTACGCAGCTTAAATTTTGCATTTCTTAATTTACAGCATTGATATTATAGATGTTGTGACCAGGCCCGTTTGAGACACCAGAGAGGGCGAAGAGTTTTCTGAGAGTGGCCCGAATTTTATGGACTATGTCCAATAGTTCTAAACTATGTCCAACACATTTTTCCAAATAATTTGCAGCGAGGGCTTCGCCCCCCCTGGTTACGGCAGTGGTTCCCAACCTTTTTCATCTCGCGACCCCATTTGAAAATATGACGTAAGCTCGCGGCCCCATTCAAAAATATGAGATAGTCGCTCAGCCCCAGCCATTAACTGCAACATTGAGGTGTTCAAATAACAACCGACAAGATGAAAAGCACATCATTTTACATGACAGCCTACATCCACGGTATTTACATTCATATGCATAACTAACAGCACCCATGCTAATCAGTAGGACGACTGTGCTTGCAGACGTGCAACTAGTCTTGAAATTCGTGGAGACGTATTGGTGATAGCTAAACTCATGTCATTCTAAATGTCCGGTTTATTCTTTGACTTCTGTTTGACTGTAATGTGAACAGGGGTTAAAAATCCAGTCTCAAAGACAGGGGTAGATATTAGAATTTAGGGGCCCGAGGCAAACTCTTAGAAAAGTGCCCTAAAACAGTTATTGAGGAGTCCCCTTTGGCACGTTTGCAAATAATTGTTACTTTATTTTAAAAAGCATATGACTTGCTTCAGATCTTATTAAAATGTGGCTTTAGAGTGGTTTATAAGTTTTTTAACACGAAAGTGCAAAAGCCTGTTTTTTGCTGAGACCTTTCGGTCGCCTTTCTTGCAATAGTATTAAAACTTATTGAAACAGTATTCCCT
>JGI24159J19872_10012582_pt1 | contig 11032 bp, 7 predicted proteins | sample Ectturendosymbi4_FD_19872 | JGI IMG/M metagenome (IMG submission 19872)
GCAGGCGTCAGGCAGCTCACCAATAATACGTCACCAAGACGATGACTCACTCTCACTCATGAGAAAAACGCGTTTCGTCTCTTTTTTCTCGGCCTAGCCTTNGGTTCGATTACTTCGTCGTTCTTGGTCGTATCATACGAAACAGCGCAGTGCCTGTGATACGTCGCGGCTGTATGCAAATAAGGTGCTGTTGGAGGTGCGCGTTGTATTGTTCCTGGTTTCGTGGAAGTTAGCGCAGTACAGTACTGAGTGTAACTGTGTGTTAGTGAACCAGGTATGTTGCGCATGTACGCTGTTTTATGGGCTTGGACGAACCTCAAACACATTTCAGCCTTTATTTAGCTATACTGTACAGGAAATGTTCTTCGTTATACGTAGCGTTGTCATAATATATCATAATATGTGCTGAGATCTGCAGTGCTAGTAGGTTAGATATAGCTGTTGTGTTGTTGTGAAGCAAGAACTGCTGAATATTGCCCTGAGTAGACAGCAAAATTAAGAAAAATAATATTTGAAGTGAAGTTCGGACCTTGTCGTTTTTTGCAGATTGTACTCACACTGAAGATCTGGAGTGTGAGTGTTTTGTCTGTGGGTCCCTACTGGGATTAAAGGCCAATTTTAACAAGAACTTCTGCATGCCCACAGTAAAGAAAATTTGTGCTGTGTGACTGCAACAACGAGGCTATTATATTGTTTCCTTTTTGATGTTCCAGAGAAAGGACAAGGCTTGTTTTTTGTTGGTAGCAATCAGAAAGTTTTATGCATGCACAACAGACTGCACTTTTTTAATGACACCATTACATTTCATCCCACTAAATTTAGGATATGTGGTAAACCATAGCATAATTGTTTGTTCTTGTAATAATGTATCTTAACTTGACATATTTAATCCAAACCCTTAGTCTAAACACAAAAGAAATAAAATCAAAACAAAAATACGTCTATATAGTGCACAGTGTTATAAATAAATGCAGTGACACCTTGAACATAACTTTCTTAAGAAGGTACTTGAAAATATATTAGTAAAGTATTGTGCCACTTTTTCATTTGCATTGATACTTACCAGTTGTGCCCATGTTGTCTAACATATAAAATAAGTTTAAGAAGTTTTGTTAGGTCATATAATGGGTTGTCAAAGCATCGTTGCTAATAATATAGGTTTCACCATACTAATTCATCCTATACTTGAACATTGAAGGAAGTGGCTACGGAACCATCTTGCATGATGCGGGTTCAAATAAAATGCTGAGTTTGTTACTCAAGTGGTGCTGTGGTGGTAGTCGGTAGCGTTTGCATCTGCTGTGCCGATGGTTTTTGGTTCAGCTCTCAACTTGGTGATTTTTGTTTTGGAAGTAGTGGTGACATGTTTCAATTCATGGGACCACAGCACTTTTTTTTACTTTTTTCAAAGGTTTCCAAAGTTAGGGGTTAGCGTTAGAATTACAGTTAGGGTCACATTTTAGATTTCGGGTTTGCCTTTTACATTTAGTATGTTTCTACCAAGCCTATTGTACTTTTGTCATGCGTCACTGTCATGTTACAGGTAGCAGTTGAATAAAATTTCAAATATGAAGAACTACAGGCGGTTTTGTAGCCACTGCCATACTTAAAACAATTGCGTAATATATAAACTCCAGATGGTATAGTTTTGTCTTATGTGGCTTAATGAAGATGTGTGACATTGCTTTGAACTGCTGTTGTCATCACCACCACCAAAATATAGTTCAACTTCAAACTTCAAGGACTAAAAACCATTCTTTTTATCAAGGATTTGATTGATTCAAGTTTCGTAATTTTGAAAGAAATTTGTTTTTCACAGTTTGTCTTTCAATAAAATGAATTGATGATGCTGCTTATGAATTTATTTGATGCTTAAATTCCTGTAGGTGATAATCATGTTTATATAAACTTAACTCTGGAACTTGCAATGATTGCATTGTATAAAGATCTTCTAATACATTTTGGGCTTGCATGGCTATGTTAAAATCAATGTAGGCAACAGGGAAACTTGATGGGACATGAAATTTGTGAAAATAGCTCTTAAATACTGAAATAATTCTTGTACGTATACCACAAAACGCATGAGTTGAAAAACAACCTGAACAACCTGCTTTCACCCTGCATTAGAAGGACATTTAAGAAGTTTATGTGATTAATCACAGTAATGTTGAGCAGAATATTTTTGTAGAAGTTCGTTCTGAAAATGACAAGGTTGAAAAAGGTTGTCCATCTTTGCTAGGCAATACTATGCTATGTACAACTTCATGAAGTTGGGTTGCTGGTTCCTGTTTTCTTGACTCAATTCAATTTTAATTGCTGATGTAATGTTAACACAAAACCTTGAGCCTTGTAGGGCAAATAAAGGAATATTTTTGACTGAGTGCTAGATGAAATTTCGTTTATAGGTAGGTACAAGTAGAGTTCTCTCTACTTAAAAGTGATTCATTAGACTTATTTGTATTGATCCAGGTATATTTTCAAGAAATGTTTATCCAGGGTATTATCATCATCTAGGGTGTTTGTTTAAACAAGTCTAGCAAAAGTCCCAGACTTTGAGGTAGAAATGTGCTACAGTCCTAATTTTCTATTTTTATAAGGTTTCTAGGAAGCGAACCCATTGTTGAGTTAATCAAACAAACTAGCCTGTAATGCAGTTAGTTATCAAAATTGTGTTTTGAGCACGAAACCAAAGGTTCCTTTGAATGCTGTAAGTTAATATTTGCTGACTTGATGAGGCCTTTGTGTATTTGTTAACATGCACACAGTGGCTTATAATTATCAGTAGCCTGTTTGCAACACTGTTTTCAGGGTCAAAACTGGTGTGGTTAGGTGTTTAATGATAAAAAAGAAATGGTGGAAAATGAAAAATTCATCTTACACTGCCAGGTGAGAACAAGACATTGCACTGTACACCACTACTTCAAAATCCTGGTTAATGCAAGCATGAACATTCTGAATTTGAATAAGCACATAGCTCAATGCTTTTATATTCTTAGCCAAGTAATATACATTAGCAGTACCAAAATAAATTACACAAAAATTTTGTGGGCCTGGGTTTGTTACAAAATGATTGTATGTCAAATTTACAACTTTTGTAAGCATATGATCCTTGGTCACAAAAAATTGCATGAAAATATGTGCTGAGCATGACCTTCATGCCATTAGAGTTGCTGTAGTTGAAACTAGTTAGCAATATAAGCCTATCTTCGATGAATCTGAACAGAGTAATAGTTATGGCTCATATCTGGCATACAGAATTAAGACAATAGAATTTAGCTGATTGTGAGAAAGATCCTCATTGCAAAAACAAGTTTTATGTTTCTAAATTCATTATTACTAAGTGGATTGAGTTCTGTAGATTGGGGAGTAGTTTAAAAAAGATTATAATTTTCTAGCAGTTTAGGAAATGAAGCCTATCTGCTTTGTATTCCCCAGAAAGAAATGGTTTATTCTCATTAGCCATCTTGCATGCATGGTCATTTTTGTGATAATGTGCATAAGTTACAAAATGTATGTAATATTTTTGCTTTTCTGCACAAAATGTCTCTATCTTAAAATTTACTGTTTTCTTCCTCAAGTTTAGTTGGAAGTTGCCCTTTTGCACTAGTCATGCAGACATGATTTCAGGAAATTAAATTCTATAATTTTGAGATTCCTTACACCACTGTTGAAATTATTATGATAAAGACCAAAGTGGGAATATTGCAAAATGACATCATGTCATATTGTCAAGATTTAAAATTCTTGATTCTCATTAGGAAAAGACTAACCATCTAGTCCAGGTCACAGAATAAACAAGAAAATAGAAGTTAACTTTATTGGCATTTTGTAACATTTTTCAAAACTGGATTTGTAGTAAAGTTAGATTCTGACATGAAATTTTGTGTCATGCACAAGGTTGTTTAAATTTAGATGAATTGTCATGCGTCCACCTTATTTTTGTATGTTAATTTTTAGGTGGGTATGCTATTTATGGGTTTCGTATTTCATTCCTTCAAAGTTGTTCATTCTGTCTTCCTGAACTGATCTCTGTTTTAATCTGTTTGTCTCTGTGCATCATTTGTTTGATGGTTTCTTGTTTTCCAAGTTTTTTTCCTGATATGATAATCACCATCCTTTTCTTTGTGCTCCAACTTTATTGCCTTTGTACTTCTTAACTTCTTAACAACAAATGCATTGACTAAATAATATTAAAATGTGTAATGTGTGCTCTAAAAATTTAGAAAAAGAGCTTAATATTCACTAGGGTGAACAATTCTTACGAGTACATCAACTGCTATGCAATGCACATATATTCTGATTTAAGACTGTCAAAATGATGAAAAAACAAGTTTCCTTTCTGTCAAACTTTGCAGAAATAGTTAAAAAATAAACAGCAATTCATTTTTAATACGTTGGATAAAAAACTTATTTATTCAAAGTTGTTTTATCCTAGACTCTAAGACTCACGGTAACACAGCAATGGACATTGGAAAGTTTCCTTTAATAGTAACAAATATGTGCAACTACTTGGTAAAAATTCAGCATTTTCTAAAAATTTAAGGTTTTTTACTCACTTGTTTTCATAATTGGACTGTTCACTATATGATTTGATTAAGTTTATTATTAACAAACTGACAACAGGCTACAAACTTGTGTTTTTTGTTATTTCTAATGTTTGGTGGTAAATTGAAACAGATGCAGTGGATAACAATAAGCTTATCCATACAAAATCTAAAAAATAATAAACAAAATCTATTGCATGCAATTTTGCAAATTAGCTGAACTCATTAATGTAAATACCTCCAAATGTCAATGAGAATGAATGAAATTAGACATTTGTAACCTTAAGTCTTTCCAGCTTCAGGAAATGTAAATACCCATCACACCTCCAGCACCCAGAACTCATTTACTACTAATTGTATGAATGATCACTACACAATAGATCTACAACTTATGCATTATTGACCCAATGTTTCTACAGCTGCCTAGTATGTAGTTAAATCAAATGCCTCTACTGCAGTATAGTGCAAGCAGAGAGTGTCTTTCCCATCTTTTTGAGATTGGATATTTTGCCAAATACACTACTTACTTGATCTATGAAAACAAATGTTATAATGTTATAAGTTCTACTACTTATTTAATTCTACTGTACAATTTTTTAATGTTTTATCACCAATTTGCACAAGTGCTAATAAATTTCTAAAGAAAAATTATAGTTATTAACAAATTAAGACATTGTTTTCATTAAAATTGGATTGTTTTGTCCTGCTTAACTTCAGGTTTTTCAAATAGTAAATGAATATTTTCTTAAACTCAATTGTTTGTCTGTGAATATTGGTAAGATAAAAATCACAATCTGACAGATCATGGACTACAATATTACAATATTTGGTTATCTGATATGGTGATTGGTGCAAACTTTCAGTGCTTGGATCTGTTATCAAAATCCTGTTTTCAAGAATTGTCTCTAATATTTTGCTAGTGGTACACTTGGCTTGTACTTTTATGCTTTGCTGAAGAATACATTACAGGTAATTGTTTCACTTCCAGATGTTTTCACTGTAATGCTGCATCATTTTTGCAGAGTGTTAAGAGTATAGCTGTTAGATGCTGGCCTATACCTCTGCATCCTGGTGATAATGCATTGTTTTTGCGTACTACAACAGACATGGAAGTAAGAAATCATTCAAAAACTGATTTGAACGTATGTGTGTCAGAGGCCAGCTCTGTCCCAAGTCGTTGTTCTGCAGAAGAAAGTACTGTAGAATCTGCAGCAGATGACCGCAAAGTCCAAGCTCAACACAACGCTGACAGTGGATATTACAGTTGGGGTACAATGAGCAACACTGCAACTGCGGTATGCAGTGCTTCTGAAAGCTGTAGCATCACGACTGTTAATGCCACTTGTTATGACAATGGGTTGGCATATTCTCCAGTTTGTGCATGTTGTACAAATGGACAAGTTACTAGAAGCAGCAGCAGTTTACTTCATAAAGGGTTACCCACTTATCCATCGGACTCGATGCATCAGCTGCATGGAACACATTATGACTCGAATGGAAACTTAGTTCCGCAGTTTCCTGCAGGTTCTACCTACAGAAACGCGTGTTGTGTGAGCGCTTGTATAACTACCACTCCTTCAGTTGATCAGTCATCACGTTCCCGAGATTTCGTATACACCAAACCTTCGCTCTCTGTTAATAACGATATAAAAAACGGAATCGAAAATCACGAGGCTGAGACTCTGGATTTAGCTGTCAAAATAGAGTTCTGCCTAAAATTTGGATTTTCTACTCGTCAGGTAAGTGTGCCGACTTCGTTTATTTGTGGATATGTGCCACAAGCGTCTTTAGTTATTGTTGAAAGTCTGCCTCATGGTTTGTTATTGACTTTAACTTGTGTAAAGATTCGCCGAATCTAAGTGTTGGTGTAGTACTGTACTTTCACTCTGATCATACTGTGCCAGGACACCTGTCAGTAAACAAGATTTATTGCTTTCATGTTGCAGATTAGAGCAGCAATCACAAAACTCAGTCATAAGGCCACAAAAAATGACATTATCTCTGAACTCTTCAACTGTTCCGCACCTGAAAGTGGCTCAGGCACTTTAATTCCTCGTGGTCCACCATCGATCGATCTTTCCATTGACGAAAGAGCATTCCAAGTAAATTATTCTATGTGTTTTGCTCTGACGTGTGTTGTACTCCAAGTAACCGTGACAACTTCAGTAACGAGTAGCCTGTTTAGCGCTTTATGTTGTTTTACCGAAAAACATTATTTTTTGCAGTTTTAGGTGATCTGTTTTGAAAGCTGTTAGTTTACCAACACATTAGTTCATTTCATCGATTTTTTAATGTTGTTTAGAGAGTGTATTATACTTTCAATGGACTGTTAATTTTCGGTTGTATTTAGACAAATTTGCACCAGTGTTTCAATTATTTTGCAGATGAACGAAAAATTTGGACTTGTTCCAAAGGGCATCTCTGATATTCTGGATACCAGTGCACATGTTCTTCAATCAAGGGGACCACTTACCACCGGGATAGAACATGAAGTAAAGGGAACTTCGAAGCCTGATGAAGATGATAGTCAAAATCTTCGACCAATCGTAATAGATGGCAGCAATGTTGCGATGAGGTACTTCTTAGGCTAGTCATGATTTGGCGAATGTTTGAATGTTTTCTGGTTTTTCATACAATCTACTTTTTGCACAGCCACGGAAACAAGCAATGCTTCTCATGTAAAGGAATCCTGCTCGCTGTGGACTATTTTCGAATGAGGAACCACAGAGATATCACTGTATTTATTCCGCAATATCGCAAAGAATCGCCCAGACCAGATGCCCCTATAACAGGCAAGTGTTGAGACTGTGTGATATTTAAATGCCTAAGTTGTTTTTTACCGTGTTAATAGTGCGGTTTTCCTCAAGGCCTCTGACTACTTTCATGTGGTTTGACTTATTAAAATCAACTTATTTTTGCCACTGAATCGGTTTGCTGTAATATCACACGCATGTCCAATGGTAAATTCCCGACCGCGGCCCTTCGCTTTTTACTGATGCTACGCTTCAACAATTGGCTTTTGTGCGCTGTCGTTGCGAAAGGCTCCTTGAGCGTTTGAACAAGAGCGCAGTGAGAAGCCCAGGGTCTCCAAACGCTTTTGTCCGAGGCCACATAAGCTAATAAAAAATATGTCGAGGGCCGGACGTTTCACGCAATGTGATTGTTTCGGGATATGTTATATTCTACTATATCAACAAATTTTTCGCAAACACATTTCGCAGTTTTTTTCATCATTGACAAAATGGCTTCGCGGGCCGCATTTGGCCCGCGGACTGTAGTATGGAGACCCCTGGACAAGCTGATTGTGAAAAATAAAGGTCTGGTGTAGAAGAGCGAAATGTCGTGAGAAGGTCTCACAGCAACCGAGGAATGAAAAAAATGCGCCATTGATTTCCATGACCGTTTTTTTATGTTTTGCACGATGATTTCGTTGATCGCTACCATTGACGTGCAGATCGCGAAATTCTGGATCAACTGGAACGAGAGCGAATTTTGGTCTACACACCGTCCCGGTGCATAAACGGAAAGCGGGTGACTTGTTACGATGACCGCTTTATTTTGAGATTGGCCGAAGAAACAGATGGAGTAATTGTCAGCAACGACAATTTTCGGGATCTACAGAACGAAAAACAACAGTGGAAACAATTGATTGAGAAACGATTGTTGATGTATTCCTTTGTGAACGATCGGTAAGGTTTCTTCCAAATGTGCAAACAGATTTCCTAAAAAAATTTTGAAGTTTCTTGTATACCGTATGCAACTAATCCACTTAATACCAAAGTGCGAAATCCAGAATTGGTGCGATGCTTTGTGAAGGTCGTTGTTTGGACTTTTTTGTCTGTGTGCGTACGATGTGACGTTTTGGTGATTACAAAGGCTCAAGTACGCGTGTTGTGTACACTAGGTTTATGCCTCCGGATGATCCTCTGGGGAGAAACGGACCTAGCATTGATAATTTTCTCCGAAAGCGACCCGCATCGGAAGAACAAAGCAAGCCGCAGTGCCCGTACGGTAAGGTGTTGACGGATCTTACCTGAGAAGCGCGCGTGCCAAGGCCACAATCAATCATCTTGGCATCTGTTACAGGGAAACGATGCACGTATGGAAAGAAATGTAAGTATTTTCACCCTGAGTGTTCGTCATCACAAAAATCTGTCACGGAACAGATTAAAGAGAAGTCTGAAAAAAGGGTAAAGCAGACGTCGACAGAAGCGTTAGAATTGGCCAAGGACCTACTTCCTACGTTTTCCTCGCAAGATGGGTCAACGCAAACGACGCATAGTAAGGAATCGAGAACTCGTCATGGGAAACTGGGCGTAAACTCGGTGAGTGTGTAACATTTGACACAGATTTGACCGCAGTTGCGCTTTTCACTCGTGACACCGACACTGGAGCGCTTTAGCTTGGCAATGACTAGAATTCGCTGCATGCTTAGTCGCACTTTCAACCGAACTACAAGTTGCTGCAACAAACTCCCAATGCTGATGTTGGTGATTGTCATGAAAAAATGTTATCTTCCTCGATAAATGATTAGCGTTGTGATGAAATGCGCAGATTCGCGAAACTATCGGTTGTAAGTCTTTCACTATCTAAATCATTTTTGTCAGGATCCCGGTGTTCATGGCAGTGGAAAACACTTCCCATCGAAAGAACACATCGACGTCATTGATGCTGTTGCAAGCACTTCGACCTCAACCAGCCAGCGTCGTTCAAACCCTGGCCATTCGCAGTCGCATGTCCAGCATTCCAGGTCTTCGCTGGCCGCGAACAATTCTTACCCGGGTCGGTATCCCGGGATAGGACCCAGCGCGTATCCTTTTGTTGGTCCAACGCCCGTCATGAGCGGTTCGGATCACAATCAGTTCCATCTTGACAGCATGTCGGACAGTTTTCGACAGATGAACGTCTCAAACAGTTCGCCGAGCCACTCGAAATCGCTGATGGCGAACGCCCCCTATCCTGCGCTGCGCTCCCACCACCCAGGCGATTCGCAGCGACTGCCGTCGCCCCATCACCCCCCTCACGCAAACCATCCGCTCGCCCCGCCGCAGCACCCTTCATACCGGTGTTACGCGGACTCGCATGACATACACTCGGACGGGCCTAGGACGCTGGTGCAGCAGAACATACCGCCCGGTCCATACCAGCACAGCTCGCCTGCTGGTTTCCAGATTTTCGATGGCATGCAAGCGCAGCACATGAACTTGCCTGGTCACTACCAACCAATACCAAATCACTACCAGCGATATCCTGGGCAACACGTGTACCAACCAGTACATTACGGTCGCGATGGACCATACCCGAGTCACCCTCATCAATTTGTCTACCAGTTCCAAGGTGCTCCGGCGCCGTATATAAACCCTTGTGTTCCTACAAGCAGTCAGGGGTCGGGAAGTTCCTTGTCCCGGTCCATCCCTGCTGTGCCTTCGGCCGAACAACAACGGTCATACGGCTCTGATGCCGACCCGAAGACATATCCCCCTCCTGCTGGTCCTCGACGGCCCGCTGTTCCGTATCCGAGCAACGAACCATTACGCCATAACCCTCAAAATATCGGGGCCGGGCGGTCTGCTCCTTACCGCCAGTCGGCAGTGCCACACGTTCCCACGGACCAATCGCTTGGCGATCCCGAAAACCCGCGGCATAATCTTTTTAAGAACTTGTGTGGTCTGTTCCCTCGCGTTACCGTGGAAAGGGTTATGTCGCTTCACCCGGAGCTGAGCGAACCAAAGAAACTGATAAAGCTTTGTCTCGAAGAAAGTGAAAGTTAGTGGCTGGCGCTCTAATTGGTCCAAGGTGCTGGAATGCGTCATCGGGTAGTTTGCCCGGCGAGGTAATCATCCTCTTCAGTGTTGTAGCGCGTCTCGGTTTGTCTGTTCAATTGCTCTGTGCGTGCCGTTCGTAATTGTTTTTGCCTGATGTTACCTGCACGCGATGTTTTCTTTGCTGGAATTTACGCCTTTATTCGACTCCGCTTGGCAAACGCGCGTCCTTAAACTCACCTTACACGATAAAACCATGAAATTGTTTTCTTACCCTTGTCTGGGCTTGCTTCAACAGACTTTCGTTAACGATAACGCATTTGTAGAAGATAGTAACCAGTGCTCTTAAAACTCCAGTTATTGTTAAACCGGCCACTGAAGCGCACTGTGTTCAGTCGAGCGGTAAAACATTCGTCACAACGCTCCTCTTAACCATCGCTCAATGTGACAGCTTGTTTTGTGCGGTGAGGCCGTTTGCATCTTGTATGCAAATCGAAGTTCCTCCTCGCCAGAGTTTCCTGTGTTTGCACTCACGCCAGAGGACAGCGAAGCGTTCGAGCGCCTGCTGCGCGTTGCTTTGCAGCCCGGTTTCAGCCTCGATTTGTAGATGCCGCACACCACGCCCTTGGTCAATGGTTTATTGTTTCATATGACTCAGCCAACAAGCAGAAGCATCATAAAAGCCATCGCATGCAGTAAGGCAATCGTTAGCGAACATTAGAGCAA
>JGI24159J19872_10012584_pt1 | contig 11032 bp, 4 predicted proteins | sample Ectturendosymbi4_FD_19872 | JGI IMG/M metagenome (IMG submission 19872)
CACCTTTCAATAAATGTAATCATCATTGTGGTATCATTTAAAATCCTGGATTTGTACCCAATCGCTTTGTTTCAACAATTGTGAAACACCCTGTAGTTTCCTCATAAATGCGATCTTCACTTTCAAATAAATGAATTTGTTTGTAAAATGTTCAATAAAAATCCTTTGGTCGGCTTTTTCAAAATTGCTTACTGAACATTATTGCGTTTCCCCTACTCAACAGAATGATGTAGAGAGGCCACACCAGCAAAGGAGCTTCGTGCTCCTTTCTAGTTTTTTTTGGTCATAGACCACATAACCGAAGAAAATTAAGTCAATTCGGTCACAATGTCTGAAAATAGACTAATGAATACTGTTACTGCGAGTTTTAACCAGGGTTGCAGAGTGGAGCCTGAGGTTTTTGGGTAGAGTCGGAGGCAGATTCCTAACAACACCAGGAGTCGGAGTCGGATTTTTTTGTCCGACAAACTGTAGAACTAATCCGTAAAAGGAGTTTTCACTGAAGGCTTGTGCCGGAAAAGCCATTGGGGGCCCAAAGAGCTATCACACTATATCCTTGCCGTGTGTCCCTTCAAGACCCTCGAGGGACTCATCTACGCTCGTGTCGAACCAATCATCGACCCATTACTGCCGCAGGAACAAGCGGGCTTTCGACACGGGTGGTCGACCGTAGATCAGGATACCCTGCTGACACAGGACATCGAGGATAGCTGTTCGGCTAAGAAGGTCGGAGCTGTGTTTATCGGTCTCACAGCAGCCTACGACACTCCATGGCATCGTGGCCTCACATGCAAACTACTGCGATTGCTACCTAACAGTCACATGGTCCGCATGCTCATGGAACTGCTTGGCAAGTTCCAGCTTCATCCTTACCACCGGCAACGGAAAACCCAGCAGGTTACGACACCACAAGAACAGCGTCCCACAGGGATCTTTGCACCCCTTATCTTCAACGTCTACTGTATATCTCTGAACTGCCAAACACCGTTTCCAGAAAGAATGCATATGCTGAGGACCCAGCAATCATGCATACTGATGGAGATTGGCAGGCAGTGGAAGGGATGCTGAGCAAAGACATGGCAACCGTAGGTGAATACCTCCAGACCTGGAAGGTGAAGCTCAGCACTACGAAAACGGTGTCAACAGTCCTCCACCTCACAACAAGGAAGCTAAACGAAAGTCAACCACAACTACCAAATCTTGCCCTTCTACTCCGAGCCTAAATACCTCGGAGTAACGTTGGACATTTCGAGTCACTTCGCAAAAAGTTGACATCACGCGTCGCACTCTTAGGCGGCTGGCTGCCTTCGTTTGGGGTGCTGGAGCAACAACGTTGCGAACAGCCACCTTAGCCCTGGTCCACTCAACAGCAGAGTACTGCACTCCTGTCTGGTGCCGCAGTGCTCACACCCGCCTCGCTGATCCCGCCATCAACGACATTTTGTGAATTGTGACTGGATGACTGCGTCCTACATCAGCGGACAACCTTCCCATCCTCGCAAGCATCCAACCTGCTGAGCTTCGTCACAATGGAGCCACACTGTCTCTAGCTCAGCGCTCTTCAACCGGTGTGCACGGTGCACCAAAATATGCGTGGGGTGCACCACTACGAAAAGTTTCGCAAGGGTGCATGACAAACTTGTCACACTAAACGGATACTTTTTACAAAAACATTATGTTAGCAAAAATGAAACATTAACCAACCAATGACTTTCAGGATTTAATCTGAACTTTGCACATTCTACAGCAGGGGTGGGGAACCTATTTGCTGTCAAGAGGCGCAGAAATTGTGAATTATAGTTGGCGGGCCACAAATTACAATTTGTTTTATCTTGAAATTCTACCTTTATCTTACTACGAGGGATAGAGTCTTCTTATGATATACGAACTTAAATACCTGCTCATCATGGAGCTTCGTTAAGACGCGATTTTGTACCCTAAATTGGGTGACGAAAATTCTTATGCGGGCCATGTCAAATGTTCACGCGGGCCGCATTTGGCCAGCTGGCCGCAGGTACCCCACCCCTGTTCTCAAGTGTGGTGTGTAAGCATCAGACCATGTCAAGCTAATTGTTGTAATTACTTGATTATTTGTGGTTCATGAGCAAAAGACAATGAGCTATTATAACGGCCTTTTTTATAATTGAAAAATTTGATTTATCAATTGAATTATGTAGCTGAATTATTGAATTAGGGTACCTGCTTATTTAGGCCAGAGTACTTACAAACATGGGCGCAATTATGTGGACACGGGGGACGTGGCAGTAAATGGGGTGCATGAGTTCGTCGAAACATCTTCAAGAGTGCACCCATAACAAAAAAAGTTAATGAACACTGTTCTAGCACACCGTGCCATGGAGCCTGGACACCTGCTCCACTTAGCGCTCACCTGCCCACCGAGTGGGAATGTGCGACATCTCAAATCGAGACACCCATTTGTGCTCGCCGCACAACAGCTCGTCAGTTCATCTGATAACAAAATCAGAAGTGCGGCGCTCTGAACGGATCACCAATGGAATGCGGAGTTGTTGGACAACACTATGAGACTCCGTACTTTTATCCTGACACCGGCACCCACCTTCCTGGAATGACGCTTCCGAGAACAGCGTGGGTTCGGCTTAACCGCCTCCACACCGGTATCGGACGCTCATGCTTGCATAAATGGAGTATAGCCACTTCTGCGGCCTACGAGTATGGCGCACAACAACAAACAGTCAACCGTGTTGTCCTCGAATGTCTAATCCAGTGGTTCTCAAAGTTTTTCTCACATTCCTCCCTTACAAACCCAAACACTGTCAATTCCTCCCCAACTAAGATTACAAATGATAATTGCAAAAATTTCATACTAGCTACTGTAAAGAAACAATAGACGACTATGAACCAAACAGACTCTTTCATAACATCAGTCACTGCAGTTAAAGCAGCTTGTACACATGCAAGTTACTGCGATTGCTACCTGACAGGTTGCATGGTCTTATTGATCATTGTGCTCGCCTGGATGGTAAACGCAGCTCCACTCGTATCACCGCTAACGGCAAACGGAGTAGGTTAACGCGCCTCAACAATAGCGTCCCTCAGAGATCCGTCCTGTCACCCCTTCTCTTCAACATCTACACTTCTGACTTGCCAACCACCGCCTCCAGAAAGTATGCTGAACCTATTGATCTAGCAATCATGCATGCTGATGGAGATTGACAAACAGTGGAAGGGGTGCTGAGCAAAAACATGGCAACAGTAGGTGAATACCTTCAGGCCTGGAACTTATAGTTCATTACTATAAAAGTAGCGTTGGCTGTCTTCCACCTTAACAACAAAGAAGCTAAACGTGAGCTGAAAGTCAACCACAACAACGAAACCCTACCCTTCTGCTCCGAGCCTACATTCCTCAGAGTAACGTGGACAGGTCGCTCACGAATCACCGACACCTTGAGTCACTTCGCACGAAGCTGACATCACGCGTTGCACTCTTGAGGCGGCTTGCTGGAGCAACAACGTTGCGAACAGCCACCTTAGGCCGTTTCTGGTCCTTTCAAAATTCAACAGCAGAGTACTGCGCTCCTGTCTGGTGCCGCAGCGCTCACACGCGTCTCATTGACCCTGCCACCAACGACGCTCTGCGAACTGTGACTGGATGACTGCGTCCTATACCAACGGACAATCTTCCTATGCTTGCAGGCATCCAAACTGCTGAGCTTCGCTGCAGAGGAGCCACACCTTCTCTAGCACGACGTTCCATGAAGCCTGGACATCTCAGTGCGAATATACGGCATCTCAAATGGAGACACCCATTTGTGCCCGCTGCACAACAACTCATCAGTTCATCTGACGACAATGGCAGAAGTGCGGCGCTCTGGGCGGATCACCGATGGAATGCGGATAGATTGGAGAGCACTACGAGACTCCGCACTTTCACCCCCTACCCATCCCCCTGGAATAGCCCAGCCACTAAAAGCGTGGGTCCCTCTCCTGTTTGCACAAATGGGACATGGCTGCTTCTTTGGGTTGTGAGTGGGGCGAAAAAGATCAAACCGCTGACAATGTTGTCTTCCAATTTCCAATCCATCGACCTCCCCATGGATTGCACATTGCGGGCCTGGCTTGTCCTGACGGTTCTGGGTGATGAGACAATCGACTGGCTGCTCAACACCTGCCCCAATATCTAGTGCAGCCAAGCAGCGGACTGAAAGAACTGGCTCAAACGACGATGATGATGAAGCAGCTTGTACTTGCCTACTGTAGACATTCCCATCTAAGCCAACCTCGCTGTGCAATTTTTGTGTGTTGAATAAACTAATAACAAAATCTTAAGGTTTTTTCATCCACAGCTTTGCCTCCCCAATTCCTCCCTGGAACAAAATTTCCTCCCAGCAATCAAAAACTCCTCCCCTAGTGAGCCAAGTGGCTCCCGTTTGAGAACCACTGGTCTAATCCATCGACCTCCCCATAGACTGCATGGCCTGACGGTTCTGGATATGAGACAATTGAGTGGTTGCTCAATACCTTTTCCGAGATCTAGTGCGGCCAAGCACAGTGGATTGAAAGAACGTCTCAAACGACGTCGACGGGTAGAACTAATGCACGTCTTTTTCAAAAAAAAGGCAATGGCAGATTCAGATTTTTTAAGGTCTTTTAGGGACCCGAGTTGGGTCCTTAGAATTGTAACTCGGGTCCCTAGAATCAGAGGAAATGATCATCGGGTCCCTAGAGTCAGAGAAAATCGGGTCCCTAAATTCAGAGAAATCGGGTCCCTACAGGTGCATACTGGGTACCTAACATTTTCCTTTAAAAAAACTCGCCAGATTAACTGTACTCAAAGTTTTTAAGATTCCATCTATTATTCTTATTTACACCAGTGGTCTCTAAACTTTTTAGCCAGAGGGCCACATAAGCTACTGCACGGCAGTTCGAGGATGGGACATCTTACGTAATGCTATTGTTTCAAAATAAGTTACATTCTTCCAAATCAACAGATGTTTCGTAAGTATATTGTTTTTTCATTGCTGACAAAATATCTGTGCTGTCAGATGAAATGCCTTCGTGGGCCGGATTTTTCCCGCGGGTCGTACATGCGAGACCCTTGATTTACACGCTACGCAATGCAATTCAAATACTGCTAGAAATAGAAAATATGTATTATGTTTTTTTAAACCCACCTAGACTGGATTTAAACGGGTTTTCTAGCAACCCTGGTATTGAGTGACAGCCTCCTCAGGTTAGCACGTTGAATTGTCGTGGCGGAAGTAATGCTTCAATGCAAATTCACAAAAACATCGATTGAAATGGGTGACTTTAAAAAATTAACTTTGTTTAATTCCATAAACAAATTATATAACCATAACTACACTTTTTTCCTCGTTGAAAGTCAGCAGTGTACGAAACAAGTGTTGACATTCCTTAAGATTCCTTCTCAGTTTTCAAAAACGAAATCAAGAGAACATACGACACGATCTAGTTTGCGATATTCACTTTTCAACAACACGCATGGGCCGGATGATGCAACAGAGAAAATAACGAAAATTATATTTACCGAAAATTGTAGAGTAGGGCAAAACGTAATTGAATTTGTCCACACCAACGGACAGGTGCCGCGGTGAGGGTGGACACGTGTAAAGGCTGTTGTCGTTCTCCAAAATCAAGTCGACGTCATGGAAAACGAAGCACTGGAAGTCATAATCTTTGATGGACTCAGCATACCCACATTCATCAATTTTGCTCGATTGAATGTACCCGATCCCAGCTGCCGAAAGCGACAAAACGCAGGATACCAAAAGCTACGAAGCGTTTCGCGGTTGGGCGACTCAACAAAGAAGTTATTAGCAAAAACATGGCAACTCCACAAAGAAACGACACTCAGCGACGTTCATAAAAAAAACACTAAAAACGAATCTTTGCAAATAAAGTCGCTGTCATTGGTTTGTGGAAACTGAAACGAACGATAAAGCGAATAAATGTCATTTTGTCATGCAAGCGTTTCAATGGTTTCAATGATCATACGTTTCAATGAGCGTTTTGTTGCCATGCACGCCAATTTCTCATTGGGCAACGTCCATCCTGGAAACCGGACCAACGTCACATTTTGGTGGTTTCTGAATTAAATTAACAACATCTGCTTCATTTTTGTTTTCCGAATACATCATCCAACTTGGTGGCAGCTATGAATTTATTTTACCGAAAAGTTTAGCAAAGTTTTTCTGCAATGCACGCAACTATTGGTGCAAGCGAAAAAAATGAATTATTCCATTTCTTTTACAAAGATGCTTAACACAGGATTCCAATTTTTGTGATAGCATAATCCTGGGAGATGACTATAAAGCACAACCAGCAAACCTATGTTTCCAAAACGTGTAGCATGGTTTCAGTCAAGCAAGTGGTTTTTACGTTGATGTTTCTAACCAAACAAAATATTGGCATATGGTCAAAGAAAGACACCCACAAAAAAGTAACTTTTTTCAATGCAAGTGACATTTACCTTAGCTTCACAAACACGTAAATTCTACGAATGTGCATACAACTGCTTAAAAAAGTAGCAAACTTGACCTAGGACTTCGAAAAAAACATTTCAAACCAGTCTGGCAGTCATTGAGGACTTAAAAGACGATATGACATTTCAGTTTTTCTATTGCAGCGAAATGCACTTACCTGATTTATTATGTAAATCCTAAAATCCAGTTGTTGACGTTGCAACGTTGGCAGCATGTGTTGAAGAAAATATTGAAAATGCTCATTACGATCCCGAAATGGAATAATAATTGCAACCTTAAAAGTAAACGTTACAAAAGTCAAGAAATTACAACTGACTTATTAACTCTAGCTTCACACACTTTCGTTGATCTACAATTCATACGTGGAAAAAGTACCCAACTGTTCCGTCAAAAAACTATTTCCAGTGAAAAAACAAATTTCAACATGGCCAAAAGCATTCTACTGTTTAAACCAGCAAGTTACCTGTAGGATACAACTATTTCACTGTCACATGTTCTACCTTTGTGAATAAAACAACTATAAATAAATAAATATAGTCCAAAGCTGAAACAAATCAAAAGCCTACTGCAAATGGGTTGCGTAAAATCTCCTGAAATTCAGGACTAAAAATGTGCAGAGTTACGTGAAATTGAATTCTTATTATAAGTATTTGCTGATAGATTGAACTTCATCGTCTTCGTGGAGACTAGTTACTTGAAAACAGATACGTGTGCGTCTGAATCATCGCAGTCATGCAAGCAGAGTCCAGTTGGTTCATTCACTCGTAAGCTTGCAGCAAGCCTAGAGCTTCTAATTGGTGTATGTGCAATACAAACTAAATGTTGAAAATCAAATAACTAATCAGCCAAAAATGACACTATCAATGCAGTTATCAATATTAATTTATTATTTTACTTTGAAGTAATGTCTGCTGGCTTCATAACAAGCACAAAGCCAAGAAAACTTACCAAACTGTAGTAAGGTAGCAGATCATTCGACAAAATATTGTGAAACACTGCCTTCAATGGTCTATGACAGTGGTTCTCAAACTTTTTTCATTGCGACGCCTTTGGAAAAGTTCGCTGAATTTGCGACGCACCAGTAACAAGAACTTATTAAAGGCATGGGCACACATAAAAAGGTTTTACTTAGCGATAAAACAGCAAAAAGAAATATGCATAATCTAATGTGATGTGTGAGCTTGTTTATTTTCACTATTTAGTCGAATCTTGGGAAAATTTGTGAAAATGCCACCGTCATTTACGTTAAAGATTATTCGTTATCGATATAAATTTGTCGAGTTTCCTGAATTAAACTTTCTTTTCAGGAAATCTTCACAGGTAAGGTCAATTTAGTCTGTTTCTTGTTAGGGTAAAGGATGATGGGGTCTGTCGGACGAAAAAGTCACGAATCCATTCATAGCTAGCAAAATTCTCAGAACGGTAATGAGTAAATGTCGCGATCACATGGGCGTTGCAAAAATACACTTTGATAATTCGATGGCAGGATTATACATTTATTTGCAACCAAATCACTGGACAGCGGTACCAACTTGAAATGTGCGGCAGCTTTCCCTTTTATCATATTTACAACCTCGATTGCAGCAGGCTGTATTAAGTCCTCAGCAATGGTGTGAGGTATTTAAGACATAGAAATTCTATGCCCTACTTAGTAGAAAAATTTAGTGAGAGTGACATCAAACTACTACATTGGATGACAATAATACTAGCAATGCCTAGCGAATTTTTCTTTGAAAACTGAAGCTTGTCAGCAATGAACATTGGTTAAAATACAAAGTTTCCTTTAGCAAATTTGAGCTGTGATCCAAGACAATCCCTTGTACGTTACATAGTAGACTAAGTGCACATCAAAACTAGTTGCATACCGTCATAATATTTCATAAAAATTGAAAAAGATCACAAGAGTGCTTTTGCTTTTTCACTGACAGACTTCGCGCCAGCAGTTTTCATGGCTTGACAAAAAATTGATCATGGATAGCAAACGTATCAAACACAGGAGAATAACATTTCCGCAGGAACCCATAAATGTTTCAACCAAGAGCCAAACAACAATTTTTAAAAATCAGACTAAAATTGTTGCAAAGCAGAACATTCTATATTTAAGTTATTTTCATCAACAAAGACAAGTGTCATTTTTTCGAACTTTTTGGTTAAGTTCAACACATTCTTGACCAATGTGGAATACAGTTCAAATATTGGAGGCATTAGAGAAGCAAAAAATAGCAAAGACAAACAAACAAGGTGTAGTATTACGGTGAAACTTGTTGCACAGGAAACTGGTGATATTGGTGGTCTGAATAAGAATGACTATTAAATGGGTCAGACTGGTCCTGCGTGCTAGTGCTTGCCCTGCCCTACACATTAGAAACTAGAGATCGACCGATAAATCGGCCTGGGCCGGTATATAAGCCGATATTTGGGTTTTACCGATATATCGGCATCGGTCAAAACGGCCTATTTTATCGGCGTCAGTAGTTGTTGACGATACGCTGTTATATTTCTCACGCATCCAGACAACTTGCGCAAGAAAACACAACGAAACAATTCAAGACAGTTATCCTACAGCAACACAAGGAGGTGCGTTTTCATAAACAAGCAGAAAAGATTAACCATGGAGCCTGCGTCGGCCGTCGCAGCCGAAACAAAAGCATCATCGGGAAGTTTCGCAATGCTCGAAGCTACCACGTGCAGGTGTTGTGAGCGATTAAGCTCCCGTTGTACTTCCGGAAGTTTTCGCAGCACGAAGTTTGACTGTAACTTAAGGTGCAGAAGTTCAATCGATGCCTAGTTTAGCACAGATTAGTTTTGAAGAAGCTTGCATGAAAAATGAAATGCGTTATGTTCAGCAACATTTGTGACGTTATGAATATGATTGCAAATGCAATCGCTACTCACCAGTGACGACAACTGTCTCTGTGAAGCAGTTGCACGTAACATCTTTAAAAGGATTCTGCTTTTGATGTGTTAGGCCTTGCGCGCTGGCTTATACTGTACGCAAGCAATGTTGCCAACTCTTCTTACAACAAATATACCAAACCTAGTCTAAAAATATACCAAAGGTATATCAGTAACAAAAACGTATAATTTAATGTTATTTTTTCAATGTCTTTTTGTTGTTTCACGTAGATGATTTAATTGCGTTGAGAAGTGCCATCACAGAGATGCTGCAAGCGAAATTTCTACTATTTTAACTTTAGCATTGGCACATTCATTAACCATTAGAAAATTCATCCTTCCAATCCAACGCAGTAGATTTTATTTACTTTTTTGGTCCAAAATATTATTATGCTCCATAATAGCTGGCAATTTTCTTCAAGGGATACGCAGTACCATCTGAATACTGCTTTTCTTGCAAGCCACGCCAGCTCTATCAGTCACGCTTNGCTAAATCTTCTGCTACTCTTGTACGCAGCTTTCCCANATTTGAATGCATTGTCTGACTAAAAGCGCATATCTAGAGCTAAGTTAGTTTTTCAGAACATCTCAACTCTCTTCNAAACTCGCTTTCCGCTTACCCAAGGTGCATGCTTACTCCCATGCCAATCAAAATCACTAATGTCTTCAACACTACTATCGGCTTTTGTGTTTTCGCTCTGTATTAAACCAAATAAACTGGTTTAAAATCTCAGCTAAACCCTCTGACAAAAATACACCAAATGAAAGATTCATATACCAAGCACTTTGAAAATATACCAAAAAAATTGGTATATATATATACCAGTTGGCAACACTGTATGCAAGCTAAAATATCGTCTTCGTGGGTTAAGTTAATCTACTTTTTCCACGAAGCATGAGAATGATAATTGTGATCTCACAATCCAAGCTGTTGCAACGTGCTGGTTTGTAGATGTGACACACAAGTTACGGAAGCGCTACTCCAACCTTTNACAAATACTNTGAAGTGGTGGTTTGTCGTTTGGTCCGATAGCAGCGCGGTGGTCAGTGTTCATTGTTGCATCACAATTGCTCTTGTCCGGTTGTTAAACACGATCAGCAAACGCAGTGTTTTCAACAACGCAACTTACACCAGTTAAAAGCGCAGTGTTTGTAATTGGATCAGAACTACCGGGGCATTTGCACAATCATCGGATGCGTAATGCGCACATATGCGCCTTAGCTATTATCATGGCGACTTGTTCTTGTGGAATTTACTTCTGGCGGACGGGCTGTAATCGGTTATAGCCTTGTGCTGCTTTTGTTCAGGCTAGGCTGGGGATGACCAACTAACTTACTGCAGGCTACTTGGTGAAAATGCAGAAAACTGTGCTTTCTGCATGACAATCTCAAACTGTTGATATGGAACTACTGAGTACTGATAAATCAGCTGAGGTGTTTCATTTCATACCAATGCCAGTAGTTCAGTTGCAGTAACTAATGCAACTAGTTTGCTTTTTTAGGGACATGCACTGCAGTTGTTTAATGTTGCATTACATCAAAATTCCAAACTTGATTCTAAGACTTGGATTGACTTTTCAAATTGAAAACCCACTGAGTTGCAGAAGAGTCTGAAAGGTTGATTTGTGAAATATATAAAAAAAACAAAATTTCAC
>JGI24159J19872_10012585_pt1 | contig 11032 bp, 10 predicted proteins | sample Ectturendosymbi4_FD_19872 | JGI IMG/M metagenome (IMG submission 19872)
AGTATTTTTCAGTATTTATTTTCTCTAAGGCTTTTGTTGCGAGTTCTGTACAGCGCGTGTCAGTTCACACTAGCGTCACCCGTTCCGGATAACTTTCTAAAACAAGTTTTAACATCAGTCCAGGAACTCCGCCCTTCTCATGGGCAAACATTGCCGCTTGACTTTCACGCACCGCAAAGTACTTTAAGGACCTCTCCGTTTTTCGAACATGGGGTTGTGGTCAAGTACAGAAAATGGAATGCGATGAGCACTTGTTTTTATCTTTTTTCGTATCTCCACTTTCAAAACAAGCCTGCATTACCAACAAGTACATTGTGGTTCTCTTGTTCAAGCGTTGGCATCAACAGTAATTATCCTAGTCTCAAATATTTTCGAGTATCGACCCTTGTTTGCAACTTCCAACAGGGTGTTTTCGGACTTTGGATGCAAACGTCGTTAATCTCCAAACAAACCTTCTGGGCCTGAACGGGTCATTGTCGATCACGCTTTAATCAAACGCTGACGCTACATCCGCAGTACTTGGGTCACTAACCAGCTCGCTGCATGAACAACGCCGACAAAACCTCGAAGCGTCTGCGCTGCGTTCGAGACCGACCGATTCGTTTTTCGCGAAAGGTCAAAGGTCAGTCGCCTTTTTCGGACCAGGACGTGGCGAGATGAGGCAGTCTCGACGAACAACAGACGCTGCTTTTATTCCAAACCGTTTATTTCGAGCAAAAAACGTCGGTATTTCACAAACGATGACCAGAACAAAACATGCACCGAGAATGGGCTTTTTAAACGAAACCGAAATTTTTCGTCTTGATGGCCATGGAAAGCTTCTGCCGAAGAATTTGCCTAAAAAAGACAAAAATCAACGGTTAAAAACACACAGCCTTTGGGAATTATTATACCTCAAAAACTCCGCAAGAGATCTGCGCGAGATTCTGACACATCACGAGTCGAATTTTGTGGCAAATGACACCTGAAATTTCGCACCTGTTTTTCAACAACGAGGCATGTTTCAACGACAGGGTTACCTTGGAGACCGTTAAGACATTTTAATTCTTTTTTTGTTATTTTGCGACACCGTTAAAACCTTAAAGAAAACACTGAACAACAACACTCCAGCAAAGCATACACTGCCATTTTCGGCCATGTCTTTTGCGTTGCTTCAGCTCCTTGCTGAGAACTATAGGCGTAGCCAGGCGGGACCCAAGGGGCCATGCCCCCCAAAATTTTTAGCATATTTAGTCATTTTGTGCTTTGAGAAGCGGCGTCCCAGACAAATTTTTGGACTGGTTACGCCACTGCTGCGAACATTCACGTTGCTCAACCAAAAAAAACAACAACAGCCCAACGTGATAAGACGCCCGGCCGCAAAGTTTTCAGCAACAACAACAACAACCGGGGTCATGTTTCGCTGCTCTGACAGCTGAGAAGGCAACCACAGTTGAGCGTCGGTCTTATCGTCAGATCGGACAGTAATTCCCGATAACGGATCCGCTTGTTCAACATTCGCAAAGCGACATCGCGTCGCTGCAACCCAACACTGCTGCAGTGCGCAAGCATTTCAGCATCTGGACGTGAGTATGCCAGTCACGTGACCCGGCATGGCTTGACACCGTCNAGCAATTTCACCTCAGGGACCAAACAAGCACCAACTGCGACGCTGTCATGCAGATGTTGTTGACACCGGACGAGCCTGATCCCAGTAACTCAGCGTGTGTTCCTGTTCAGAGAAGAGCGCGAGAAAAAACGCCGCTTATCGAGTCTCCGTACTGGTGGTGCTGAACGGGTTCCCCAGTGGAAAGTCCGGGGGCTTCCTGAAGGAAAGGGTCCCCAAACCAGTATCTCTAAGGGTCACCGGGGTTGGAAAGGTTAACCACCACTCTACACCCGGGGTTTCCAAACTGCGGCCTGCGGGCCAGACCCGGTCCGCGAACACATTTTGTCAAAAATGAAAAAATAATGTTTTGACGAAATATGCGTCGGTGGGGTAGAATGTGACGTATCCCGAAACAATCACATTACGTAGTCGTAAAACATCCGGCTCTCGAAATGCTGCGGAACAACTTATGTTGCCCACCTCCAAAAACGTTTGGAGACCCCTGCTCTACACTAACGTCACGCTTGAGCAATCGTTCTTAGATTCAGAACTTAGCAAATGATGCGTCACTCCGTGGACGCAGGTATCGTTGCGAACCAAAAGCTGGACTTCGTTGCAGGAAGGTGCGTTCAACTCAGGGGGGTAGCGAGGGGGCACAATGTCCCGGGCGCCGAAAAGTGCCAACAACGTCGCAAGTACTTTCCTCAATACAATACATTGCTTCCGAAAGGCCTCAGGTTCGAACACAGGGGCGCCACACTTGGCCCGGGCGCCATCTGACCGCGGTGCACCCCCTGGTTCATCAACTTATCGCTTAGCCGAGCAACAAAAACCTCAAACTTCATTGAAAGCTAAGTCTTCTACTCACCTGGACGAATAGAGAGGAACGTATAGCCTGGATATGCAAGTGTTCGCTGTCGGCAGATGCTGGTCGTCCTGGGGTCGTATGGTGATGGTGGGCATCGGTTGGAAGCCGTCCTCACTGGCCGGGAGAGCAGGGGAGCCGGTCCAAAAGTACAGGAGCTCCTGCCTTTCGATGGGGCCCATGCGGTCCACGACGGCCCAAAACCATCGCTTGAATTCCAGCAGCTTGTCGGCTGAACCTGAAAGGATTCGCAGCACTCCAGTCGCGAGCGGAAGTAACACCACGCAGCAAAAATAACGCGTCGGCAGAAACATGGCCNTTTAAGTGCAGGANCTTGATTTTACTGCGTCTCGGTTTTTCGTTTCTGAGAAATAAACAAACATAGCGGTTTGTTTTTTGGCACTTGTTCACCTCGACCACCATCCACTGGAGCTTTTGAAACCACCCATGAGTGATAGACGGAACGAGCAAACGCCACAAAAGGAACAAGCGAACGTCACAATCACCGGCAGAGTACCGGGGCAGAAGCGGAGTGGAACGACAAAGGAAACGAAAGAAAGCAAAACGCCCAAACAAAAGTTCAACAACGCATCGCAATTTTTGCACCGCTCTTCTTTTCAGTACAACATGGCAAACTGCGTGCGCTGAGAGGTTGGATCAAAAATTTTCCTACGTTGCTCCGCGGATGTCCAGTCACTGTATGGGATCGTGTGATTCGCGTTTGAGTGGCGCTTAAACCAGCACCTGGTTTGTTCTTTGATCAGTTACTGGCGATAGATGTGTGTTGTTCTCGTGACTGAGACCGTGTGGGGTGGGGTGTGGGTTGTGAATGAAAAAAGACCCCTGCGGTTTTCGAAGTTCAATAATTCAAACAAGCCGTCATTGGGTTTTGTTCAAATGCCAGTTCCAATAATGCTTTAACCAAGATGAATGGATCGTGAAATACCAAATTTTTTTCTGAAATTTGACCCCGAATTTAAGATTTACCAATGACTAAACCCTAATTTCTTTCAAAAATTTAAACAGTAACGCTGAGGGCCTGTGTAAACAAAAAAGCACACCGATTGACAATGGCGCCGCAGACTCGTTTTTTTGCACAATAATACAATTTTAAGCGTCACACAACTCCGAAACAAAAACAGCGTTTACGGGAACTGACCTGATTTTCCGCTTTCGTCGTTGAACTGCGTGTAGCTGATCAGGGTGTGCACGTCCACGTGGCCACACCCGTTCACCAACAGCCGGAGGTTCTCGGCAGTCAGCGACTGCAGTGTTTCCCGCGGCAAAACGTCGTAGACGCCTTGCCGCAGCTGAAGAATCAATGCGTGTACGGTGAATGCGAAAATCGAAGCAGCGACCAAAAGAACACCGAAACACTCGCAATACAAACGAAAGCGTTATGTAACATTTCATAGCTTGAGCATTGACAAATCGTGTGGGTCTCACTGTATTGGTGAGAGCTCAGAAATCGGTCACTTAACATTTTTATAGACTAAGCAGGGTTTTTTAAGGAAAATGTTAGGTACCCAATATGGACCTGTTGGCACCCGATTTCTCTGATTCTGGGGACCCGATTTTCTCTGATTCTGGGGACCCGATTTTCAATTAAGGGACCCGAATCGGGTCCCTAGAACGCCTTAAAAAAGGCCTGGACAAAGCATAATTTTCTATTTCATTCATGAACCATTTCGGATCTCCAAGTAACTGGACCGGTTACTAAAAAACTGTAGATGCCGAAAACTCGTTTATTTTCAAAATCTGGTTGAAACGAAAGATTGAAAGTTTTTCAAAAACAACACAAAGACGATATGGGTTGTTNGGGGGTAGATTCGACGTAAGTTAAGCCGGTGCAACGTCTGGTGACAAATCTGACGGTTGGTCGCGTTCATGGCAAGCCCGAACTTCGTTTTCTGTTACGTGCGGCGCTCTGCGATATCAGGAAATGCCGAGGTCATCGTTCATTCTTGACCCTCGCAGGTAAACAAACTTGACGCCTTCAGACAAAAACAAACAAACGCATTCCGATATTTGCAAGAACAGAGCTTCGCTCACTTTCTCGAGCGGCTTCTTGCAGCAGACAATCATCCTCTGCAGAGCGTATCGTCTGACGTAGTCTCTTATGTTGTCCATGGTCACTGACGTCACAGCGCCGTCCGGTGTGAGGGGTACCTGCGCGGGGAGGGGTAAAATGTGAACAATGAGGACCTGCGTCCGGTTTTAACATAAGTGCAGCGGTGTAGCAGACATTTAGAAGGGCGAAAGGTGGAGGCGGGAAAGCAAACCTAAGACCCGCAACAGCGGAAGGAATCAGAAATACGGTCATTGAGTTTTGGACACTGACACGACTGGGGGTGGGGGGTTCATTGCAACAGATATCAAATGTTATCAGAACATGCCTGCTCGTGTCTCAGGAAATCACTTCTCGAAAGGTTCTACATCGATCGAGTTTGAACCCCAAGGACATCCAAGCCAAATGATCATAATCTAGCGCTCGAGCGTTTCACACTCTCCATTGCAAGTTCATGCCAGAGGTTCACATATAGGTCCCCGAACCACGGTAAAAATACTAGCGGTTGGCAAATCTAGGAACTCGTACAAATCCCAAGTCAAAAATGGCGACCACAGCGCCAGTGGTCCATGGTACTAACCTGCCGCCCGCCTTCCTCGTTCTGCAGATCGACAACGAAGTTCAATTCGAGATCGTGCAGAAAAGTTCCCCCCTCCGCTTCGGCATCGAGGAGCAGCTGACGCAAGCTTTCGTACAAAGTCGGGTCGAAGAAGGCCAGGTCGTGCCAGTTTATCTGCGTGGAAGATTTGAAACAAAAGTAAGACGACAAAACTGCATCGCGGGCGATGGTTCAAACTCTCAGTGTCGTGAAATCTGCAACAACAAGCGAAATTTTCGGTTTTTGAAAAAAACTTGACTTTCTTCAAACGAAATTCGCCGCACCACTGACCCGTGGTGGAAAAAATGAAGGTTTGTCGCCATGACTACCTTCTATCCGCGACAATAACTGTGACGTATGGCACAGGCCCGCAACCACGGGGGGGCATTGGGGGGCAGTTCTCCCCCCAATTTTTTTGTCCCCCTAAATTTTGTCGTGCTCAGAAAAACTTGTCTTAACCGTACAACAAAAACAAAAATCTTGTCCTCCTAAAACGTATTTCTCCTCCCCAAACCTTAAAGCCTGGCTACGGGCCTGGTATGGCAGACAAGCAAACGGGGGAATCTCGCACCTTCCGACCGAGAATGAACTTGAGCACGTGGCGACAGAGCGGCAGGGGACAGAGCTCGTTCTGCAACAGGCACAGTCCGATCATGCGGCCCACGTTGCGATACGCGTTCATCCTCACTTCGCTCTGCTCCCCCCAAGAGGTAGGCGCGTACACGCCCTTTTTGCCAGGCTGATAGAACAAGGGAGGACCGCCAGCGATGTCGTCCATCGGCTCCGGATCGCCTTCATCTGCAAAAAAACAACGGAGTTACCATGACGACTGAGCAGGACGCACTGTGGTTGGTGGAAAACACGGTCCCGTCAATAGGAAGGTGGCGTTCGATTGTGACGTAACAGTCGCTACACACATTAAATCTGGCTTGGAATTTTCGGCGTACATTAAACTTCCACTAAGAAGGGGGACATGGTCAATGCGTCTTGAAAACACGAAAAAAGCTGCTTTTTCCGATAATTTGAAGCGCCAGCGTAGTCTGTTTGACGGAACGACATGAAGATTGACGACCACCATCATTATCTTATTTCAACCTTCTTGGCAACAATCGTGAAACTTGTAATATATACCGTAAACGCACGAAGTAGGAACTGAAATCTTTCTATGCACCGCAAGGTATAAGTTACTCAACCAAATCCAATTCTCCGTAAAAACTACAGCTGGTTTTTCACGGGATTACAAATCGTAATAACAAACACTGAGAATTAAGGATTTTCATCAGTTTTTTCAATTAACGTACAACCAACCGCAGGCAGTTTATTAGAAAAAAATTGATAGAACCAGGCACCCTTTCAAATGCGTATAAACCCATTTTATCGCCGTCTTTTTTCTGAATTCGATCAAGTTAAGAGACGAAACCGATCTCATGCGGGAGAGCTCCGACCTTTTTCGCCTTTGCAAGTAGAATCGTCTGCTTTTTCCGCCGCCTCCTGCCGGGTTTCCCCGGGCGAGCCACCGCTCTCGGCGGGCTCCTCTCCGTTGTAGCCGCTGTTCATGAGCTGATCGACCGCTTCGAAGACGCGGTCGTGAAGCGCTCGCTCGCTGCGCAGGAGGAGGAGCAGCTCGTACGCGGGCAGCCCTGCGCAGTGTCGAAACGTGACGTGAAGCGTCAGGTTGATCGAGACATTAGCGGAAAAGAGAATGTGCAAAATTAGCAAAAAAAACGCTTTGCCGGGTGGGTTTTTCTTACTGGGTCGGTTAAGATCAGCTTTGCACACGGACAGGACGTTACAGAACACTTGAATTTAAAAGAAAATCAAAAAACGCAAAACCAGAAGCAGATTTGTTTTATCCACCCCTATGAACGGATTATTTAAAGCTCTTATTGACTCAGACATCAATCCAACGTCTGGCCAATCCTAGGCTTTGCACACTCACAAACGACCGACTCACTACGATGACAAGCTTATGTTTTTACAGCACGGTATAGCTTATGTTGTGCAGCTGCAGCCGGATCGCTCAGAAAACATAAGCCGGTGAACGCTGGCAATCTATCGCAAAAACGTCCATTCAAACTGCGCTCGACTCACCAAGCAGCATTCCAGTTATCTTGGGCGCCAGGGCCGGATGCAGGGCCGACACCTTCGGGAAGAGTCGCTCGCCAATCGCTTGCTTGCTTCGGTCGAGCGACGATTGACTTCCTTCTGGGCAAACATGCGTCCGGTTGTTCGAAAACCTCTTTTACGACGCGCAGGAACGCATGCAAATCACTCAAACCCCACCTATTCCCGCTGCAGAGCTCAAAAACTGCATGTGTAAAAACATGAAAGACATACGGTGTGCTTTTAAAAAATAGCTTTATCATTAAGAAATTTCCGCGATTTTCCTTTTTTATGCCAATATATGAAAGTTTGGGTGGGTGTTTAAAGACATTTCTTCGGAAAATACTGTACTGTGTCTGTCCTCAGTGTGGTCACTTGGACTACTTGTGTGATAATTTAACAACGTGATTTCTTGAAAATATCTGCAGCCATTTGATAATGAGCCAACAGAGGAAACGCTGAACTCTTGGCCGATTTGATTCAGATTGATGTGTTTCGAGGAATAATACGTTTCTGAGCATAGGATTTCTTTACCTAATGTGTCATGAGCATAATAGGCTGTTGCTGCTTTAATTCAAACGCCTGCAACATATTTATGTAAAAACGTTTTTTGCACAAATCAAGTCAGACAAAGAGAAAATCCAAACTTCTAGCTCTTGAATGTGGGGTGCAATCGACGAAGAACCAACTTAACGTTGTGACCAAATTGCCGCCAAAAGCAAGAACAAAGAAACCGCTGAAGTCATGATTTTATGAAACTTCGTTGTTCTGTTTCAATATTAGGCTCGTTTCTGTGTGTGATTGCATGCGAGAATCTCGGTCCAACATAATGCATTTTCTGGTGTTGTGTGGAAAAGGGCTGTCCAAATAGTGGTTGGTGAGCTACGAAAGGTATTCGAGCACTGGTTGGACAAACACGCTCTTTCCCTATCTTGAAATCAAATCATAGTAGAAGCATATCTCTACCACCACATCTAGGGTTTCCTGCGCCCGGAGACAAAGTCAATCCTGGCGCCCCCCATTCAGTCTGTTAATGGCAGTATAGATGCGAAGAGTGAGTTGGGAGTAGGGGCGTGGAAAGTTTACACGGGCTCCACGCACGGTTATGCTTCTGGAAGCGTTTGACAACTTCATAGAAATGTGACGTGGTTTTCTAGCGCGCTGACGTCATTGAGGTGATGTCAGGACCTTTGAAATTGATATTAATTCCTCGCATAGTTAAGAATTTAATCGTTTGTGTGAAGCTACGCTCCACAGGTCACGGCTGAATGTTCAAACCATTGTATTGCAACGTTGCTTTGGATACAACACCCTGTAAAGTTAACAGAAAATAAACGAAATATTGCGATGTAATGCTTTACGTGCAATTATCTAACTTGAAAGACCAAGCTTCCTTGACTTCGCTGCAAAGGTATCGATTATTCTTTAAAAATTTATGCTATCGATGACCTCCTGCTCCACACTCATCAAAGCCAAGGCTGACAGTCTATGGATGATCTCAGGTAGGACGAGATAAGTCTAAACTTTCCAAAAGTCCTTTCAAAACTGGCAATGGACATTGCAACTGTCAGTAAGATCTGAAGGCAAAGCTCAAGAATACTGCAGGTACAGGTTTCATCTTCGCTCTAATAACCTGCGCAGCTGCATCAATTCACTGTGAACGCTGCATCCCGTCCCATTGTGACGCAACTGTGGATTGAAACTGACGTCAACAAGCTCCCAACCTGGTAATCTGAAAGCATTGTGACACAGCCGTGAGTCAAACCACATGCGACGCTGATTGCTGTTGACGGAAGCTCCGCCTTTGAAACGTCACCTAGGTTCGCAGCTGCTCGCTTTGCAAACCTTGGTGATCTTGATGAGATTTCGCAACTTGGCAGCAGTCGCTACCATTTGACATTTCGTAAATCTATTAACTAATAATTATTAGCACCCGTTGACATTTCGTAATATTCCGAGGGCAGGTGTCTCCCCCTAGTTACGCCAGTGACCACGACCAACCGCAATTTTTTCCACCTAAATCAAACCGAATGAGTGGAAGCGTTCATCCGATCCAGTGCTCTCACGTTGCTACCGAATGCCATCATTCCAAGTAAACCGGTCCTATAAAAAATGGCAGTGATGGAACTTCAGCACCCGATATGGACTGCGTTGTTTCGATAAAAACCTATAGCATGTGGACAATTTGTGGGTGCTCGTGTTGCCATCTCGCCACCTTTATTTCGGAGACACTGCTGTTGGCGAGACACTGCCGCATTCAGCAGCTAGGGTCCAACGTGCCGCCCGCAGTCCTGTACCTTGATTACGGTGGAGAGTGTGGTTCTTGTTGCCAGACTTATGATATGCTTTATTCTATAAGATGTCAGTTGCGACTTTTGCTGGTTACAGCCTGGACTAGCGCACCCGGGTCTCCTCAATAGGTTTCGTGTGTTGCATAGCAAATTACCTCTGGACGGCTTCGAGTAGTAAGGGGCAACAGATGTCGACATGGGGGTCATGGAGGCCCCAGACGAAAAACCCCTTCGACCACCCCTGTCGCGAAAGCGAGACGTGAGGAAGGAACGCAAGTTGATGTTTCCTCCGGAATTCGGGCCGGAACTGGAATCTGCAAAAAATGGCCTTTAACTTGGTTTGAGCGAAACTTTCAGGCTGGCAAGGCACAGGGAGAAAATACTGACATTGAAAACGTCCCATGAAAGGTTTTTCTTAGCGNGAACAACTACTGCAGTTTTGCAACGAAGGAAAACAATATTTTNCAAGTGCTTCAAGGTTTCCAATGCATTAGATTCATGAGAGATCGCAAGTAAAAAAATATGTGATTCTGTCCTATTTTCTTTCTCTTCAACAGTAATGGTGAACTCAAGACGAAACAAAAGGACGATGAATATTCCGGAATTAAACATCAGCGCTCTGGTATTCAGTGCGAAACAATAGCGTTCAGGTCGGCACCGAAGCAGAACCGTTGTCCAGCAGCTCACTTGATCTGTCGCCGCTTCGCTTGTACATGTGGGCGACGAGGCTCTTGACCGAGGAAGCCTTCTTGTCCGAGTCGGGAAGCACGCCGGTCAAGTTGGGCAGCTGTTCGTTGGACAGCAGGGACTCGCAGATGGCGGTGTAGAAGCTGCGCGCGACCCCGGTGCCTTCGCCGGGCTCGTCCTTGAACATCACCTTCACCTGGGAACAGCGGCGTTCAGTTCGGGCCAAAGCGCGCGTTGTTGATGTAAGGAGCGGCAACGGTCGCTACTGAACGTTACGCGCGAGCGACGTCACAAAATTCCACTCCTCGGGCAGCGCGACTATCGGGTAAACGTCACCATGACCTCACAATACTTTCCGCCCCCGTAACGGTGTGATCTGTGCAGCGACCCTGGTTTGTTTGATTCGCAAGAATGCCAAGGCAGCGTTTGCGTTGATTGATAAACGCTACTGGTTTGTTCATCTTTATCAACATTGACTTCAATGTTTTGTCACTTTGGAAAACTTCAAGCGATTAATATCTTTGGCGACAGCTTGAGCAAGAAAATACAATAAAATCACACGCTTCACTAGATAAGCTTGTGAATCCTTTAAGAGCAAAGGGAACAAACCAGTTGCAGAAAACCAGTAAAAAAGAGTCGGTCACAAAAACAAAGGAAGGCCTGGGTGGTTTGGCATTATTACATCATTGACATCTTCCGTTTCGTTCAGCACCGACTCACCCTGAGCACCGCCATCGGTTGCCGCGATCCGCTCTTTCGCTTGCAATGCTTGTTCAGCTGCTTGAAGGTCTGCTGGATGAGGGCGTCACGTGACCTTTCGACGTTCAGCTGC
>JGI24159J19872_10012588_pt1 | contig 11030 bp, 3 predicted proteins | sample Ectturendosymbi4_FD_19872 | JGI IMG/M metagenome (IMG submission 19872)
TTACGAATAAATCTGCGGCAACCTAATACGAATAAATCTGCGGCAACCTAATACGAATAAATCTGCGGCAACCTAATACGAATAAATCTGCGGCAACCTAACATTCGGAAAATACAAACAAAAACATGCAAGGACAGTTTTATGCAACAAGGCGGCCGCCTGCGAAAAGACGGGACCAAAACAACGGTCAACGAACACACCAACCTGCTTTCGAGCCACCTCTGAGCTTTTTGCTTTTGCGTCTGTTACATCAGCTCGACTTCTAGCCACAAAGGTGGTTACTGTGTCTGACAGCTCTGAATGTTGTGACGACAAGCTTCGAACATCTGAAGCTAATTCTGCAGCTTCACGCGACAATGTGTCGACTCGGGTGGCAACTGTCTTTCGCAGGGAAGCGATATCTGACGCGATCATGCGGTGCAGCGACGACGAAACGTTATGTGCTTTAGAAGAGGATTTGTCCAGTTTCTCTTGAAGACGCTGTGCATAATTAAAAAATTTTCTTCTAAAACTGATTGCTGAGACAAAAACTGCCATCCACTTTGAACGAGCAATTTCTATTCAGGTGTTTATCAATTAAAGTAACTGCAGCGTTTGCTGCTAACACACAATGTGCATTAACTTATCTTGCATAACGTTTACTTCTTACAGATTGGCAATCGAATAGCACATTCCGATGCAGACAAACAACAATTTTCAGCATTTTCAAGGTAAAGAAGACATATTTCAGTTCAAACCGGTAAAACACTTGCCTCTCCATTGAAACGCAAACATAAATTTGCATGTAAATAGTAAGAGATGAGCACAGGCGCTCCTTGCTTTTTCTGCACTAATTGTTGTGACAAGGTAGATAGTCTAAGAATTAAGCTGTTCACTGAACCCTAAGTGTTGCTGAAATGCAAAGAAAGCTTCTAAATAGGTTGGAATAACACAGACTTTAGTGCGAATGGGAGCTTGCCGACACCTGCACGCCGACAAGCCGACTTTCATCTCCATGAAGTTGTATAGAGTTCGAGGTGGGAAGCGAATACTGACATTGTATTGGTCACTGCTTATCCAAGGCACTCAAATGCTCATAATTTCCCAAGTGCCAGACAAAAGAAACTTGTTTTTAAGTGTTTCTGCTATAGAATAATATGAACGAAGATTAGAAAGTGTTATGTGTTAACGAAGATTAGAAAGTGGGCATTTGAACATTAAAAAGTTTCGTTTCCCTTTTTTGTTCCCAAGTCACATCCGCGGAGCTGTTTCCACGTAGTGACTCGTTTGTTCACAAAATATCAAATTATTTCAATTTCTCTACCGTGATGCGATTATTTGCTCGCTCTTCAGCCAAACTCAGGCGCAAAACGCGCGAAGAAAGGCGATCGAAGCCGGACGATTGCCGCTGCACCGCTGCGCGTATCTGGTAGAAAGAGCTGTTCAAAAACAGCACCGTTGACAACGTTTGCTCGTCAACGCCATTTCCCGTCGAACGTCCAGAGCTGTTGTAAAACACAGAACGGGAATGCAGAGTTTTAAAGATTGCACCGAGCCGCAAACAAAATAAACTGTATATTTTAGAAAACGCATTTACACGAAGCAATAGAAAACTTTAGAAAGAACTTGCTGAAGCAAAATCTCTTGGGGGTAAGAATAGGCCCGTAGCCACGGGGGTGCGTTCAGAGGCAATGATCCCGCAAATTTTGTGCTTGATATAAAAATGTGTTTTAAACATATAGTAAAAACAAAAATCTTGCCTCCCTAAAAATGAATTTCCCCCCAAAACTTAAAACCTGGCTACGGGCCTGAGTAAGATGATGTCAGTAATGGAATTTTTGCTGAAGTTGTTAGGTCGTGTACTTAGCATTCTTCAGTATCTACGCGTTAGCAGCCTGTTAGCATTTGAGAACGCTGATGAAAAGTAGTATTTGTAACGCTTAAAAGGGTTAAGATTTAAGAGTCTAAGACGACGAATTTTAGGCGAAGCCAACCGTGATTCCGCTGATTTTTTCTTTATCTTACTTTAATTTTCGATCTATACACAGGTTTGGGCTACTGTCGGCAATCCGAGCACTCGACGCAATATCTAATCAGGTATGAATAGTCGAGATTATAAACGTTTTAATTGGTAATGACTCATCAAGCAACTGGTCGTAACCTTAATGTTGTCTTTCGTTCTTCCATCTGCAATTTTTCATTTAAAATTTGTGAACAACATTCAGGTGTAATTCACTGTATTCCCGATTTGTACGCAGTTTATAACACGGGGAAAACGTCACATTGGTATCCATAACAAAAAACAAGCGAATGTGGTAACATAAAGACAGCTGGTTATTCCACAAGTTGTTCTAGCGTTCATTCCATAAAATGTCAGAATATGGCCGAGTAGTTTCGAGTCGACAGCAGAACGACTTTGTTTTATGTTTTAAGTGTATATTTTTGAATTGCTCCAATATCAATTAATGACTGGAGAACGAGCTTTGATTTTTCAAGCTTTCCGCGATTTCACGCACGTTTTGCATTGCTAACATTGCATTTTTTCAGGAAACGAGATACAGTGCTTGCTGCAAACCTACCTGATGACTACCTGGAGCTTTCAGCTGCACCCATATGACCCTAAACCAACATATGGTAGTAAAAAACAACGATCAATTCACTTGCAACCAGTGTTAATTCGTGAGAATTGTTTCACAAGTGCAACATTAAAAGAAAAAATGTTCAAGTTGTCATGAAAATTTCAGGTTGGTTTCATGCACTGCAGAAACCATGTCATAATTAACGACACTTTTGCAACGCGCAAAATTGCTAATTTGTACAAACGATTTTGAACGTGAAAAAAATCAAAACGTTCCCAGAATTTTTAGAAATGAAAACCAGCCTCTTAACCAAGCCATTTGTAGTGTTGACAAGTTTTTCAATTCATTAAACTATTTTAGAGCGACACGAGTTAAGTGACAGATCTTCAGATACCCGCAATACCTTGATTGTGTCCATGTTTTATCAATGCTTTTTCGACTCGTTTCAAGACACGAAGCACTAATGCCAAGCCACTTTTTAAATATGCGAATATGCATAAAATTACCAATTTTGTCATTTCACCAACGTGCTTGAGTAACGCTACTGAAGTCGCAGACGACTTTTTCTAAAATCTGTAAACGTAATTCTGGTTAAAATTTAATTTATTCTTAATTGTGCTGTTATTTTCAAAATTAGATGCAAATCAACAAACCAACGGTTCCTGACCGACTGAAATCCCTGGACAAGATTTACGCTACGTTATCATCTGCGGTTCACTGACGAAACCACAGATCTTTTGAAAGTTTGAAAGAAAACAACGTACTTACGATTTTACGAATCACCTAGATTTTAGTTGGAATTGTACCACGTTCTAAACTTTACCTTGGAACCATTCCACGAAAATTTTCTCGATCTCCATTAACAGTGCTTTCCAAGACGGTTAAGCGGCTGGTTGTCGTCCTTTCAAAACTGTTTTCTTTGTTTTGCAGCCTTTCCAACTTTCTATTAATTCCGATAAAATTACGTTCGTTGTATGAAAGCCTGGGAAAAAAGTTGGCACATTTTGTCAGTGTAGGATTGAGCAAGTCAAACCTGTTATAATTTTAGCTGGTAGAATTTAACCCTCTTTTCTAGGGCTTGAAACAATGCTTTTTTCGCTTAAAGTGTTGAATCCTCATCGTTCGAAGACATAGGTTAGCTCAGATAGCACAAATGTTGCGACGAAAATTATGTATATTAAGCGCATTTGTAACTTGATTTCAAGCAGGTCACATAACGCTTAAGTCCGTACCTTACAGACTCAGTAATGTTTTTTTTTCACCTGGTGCGGTCGGAACAGCAAGGTAGCGCGCACTGTATTAGGAAGAAAGGTTGAAGCCAGAAAACCGTCAACGGTCCACACACCTACCTGTCTGCTTTTGAATATACATAATTGACACCTAAGTTTACATTACCGCTGTAGTAGTTGTGAGATGTTCCTGTCGGCGGACATCACGCGTTGGGTCAGAAAAGTCTCCAAGTTCCGAGCAAAGAGGTCGTTGTTCCTTATTTGTTCTGACTGTACCGTCACGACGCCAGTGGCTTCCTCCAGACTATTTTTGTTCTCCGTTATATCTGCTTGCAGCTCGTTCACCGATTCTTGTAATTGCCGCGATGCCTTCGCGACTGCCTTGGTCAGTGAAGTCTGCAGCGTCGCATTTATCTTGTTTGTTCGAACTGCGACAGCCTCTGAAAGTCATGGAAAGTTAAGCAACTTTTCCACTGCTTTTGCTTAAAACAAGACAGGAAAAAGCTTAAAAAATTGAGACAAACGCACAAAACCAAATCATGATCCGCAGTTAGAGCTGTTTTAGTGGTTGGTTGATGCTATTCATACAGCTTCTTTACTAACGCGGTGAGCACTAGGCATTATCAACCGATTAAGTATGCATATCAACATTTTGCTCGTATAATCCCATTTGTAAAATATTGTTCAAGCTTGCTGCATGTTGGTACAAAACTGGATATTGTTTAAGTTGTCAATTTAAGCTAATGCAATTGTATCAATTTCGAAGACGTTATGCACTGCAAACGTTTTATCACAAAAGAAACAAAATTTCGCAACTGCAAAATTTATCGCCGAAAATTTACATTCGTTACAGAAGACCATCTGAAACTTTTTTCATGTTTTCCTTTTTGCTCCACATTCTGCTAAAAAAAACTAGCATGGTTTGGCTGTTTACGGCAACGTTCTGCATATCAACGACGCAAGTGTAAAACTTGTTTCTTTATATTTTCAGTGTTGCGAACTTCTCATCATCAACCTCAAAGTGCTGCAAATCAGTTTACTTTTTGTTTAGGAGCACCTTTCGCAAAGGATGATTAAAAAATCTTGTTAGATTTAACTTTCTTGGTGACAGTAAGTCATTAGTATCTTTTTTAGTGAGTATTATAATTTGCTACGCGTTTTGCTAAAAAAGCTAATGCCTTTTCCATGCAAAATTCTTGATTGTTTTTCTTTCGGCAGCAATGGGCCATCATAATGCAATCAAGAAATAAAGCTCCTTTTCAGATAGCTTTGGCGTAAGGTTTGGTGTTAACTAAAGAGATTTTCAAACACTTTCAGCAAAAAGTAGCGCTTCTTATATGGCGAAATGTTGAAGAGATTGGGCACTTCTAACACACTAAAACGAACGTTTGTTTGGTGTTGTCTGATTTTGGGAAACGATGCTAAGATCAGAATGAAACTAATCAAAACGCTCCCACAACAGAACGTTCTTCGAAGCAGAGAAAAAGAAAAGCATGAAACCTTCCTGCAGTCAAACTGAAGATTACGCAGTGTAATCGATGTCAGCACTACATCTTTGACGGTGAAACAGCCCAACGTGCGTTTGGTGAATCCCCGCATTTTTAGGAAATATGGACAACCTCTCTAGCCCTTTTGCGTTCTCACGCTGAAGCGGCAATTCTCATAAAATATTCAGCGCCTATTTTCAAAAGGTTGGTATGACTTAGTTACATTTGTAAACACTGCTCATCGATGCCGATTGCATGAGCTTCATGTCGCATTAGAAGTGTTGCTGATGCTTTTCAAGCTGTCTGCTATAAAAAGGTTTGAAAATCATATGGTGTCAGTTTTTTGACAGCATTAAAATTTCGTGAGACCTGTTCTGCAAAGAAAAGCAAAGCCATATCGATAAAAAGGACACAGTGAAAGACCCAGTAATGTCAATTCTCCACACATTATTGAACGCAACTCGCACCGTAGGTTGTAGCTACATTCAGACCGGGTAAAATTTTTCTTTGGCTAAAAATAAGCGTATGGCATGGGGATGCAGGGGATGCGGTCGCATCCCCAACGCTGAAAAATTGGCCATTATTCGGGCAAAAATTTTCTACATTTAGACAAAGTATACAGCTACATTCACATGTAAGTAAGGTAGTGTCTATTTTCCCAACTAAGGCAAACTAATGTTCAAATCAACGACAAAATAATGGCCAAAACGGCCCCTGATAGCAAATTCTTTTTGCCCCTGATAGCAAAATAGAAACTGTGCTTGAGTGAATTGGAATCATGTTGTAATTTCAACAGCTTTTATCAAATTTGGGCCAATTAAAAACCTTCATTCAAATTCTGGGTAAAATTGGAAACATTTGAGTGAATTAGGAGCATTTGGGTATGGTCCAACAGCTTCAATTAAATCAAGGCAAATGAGAAAAGCTTCATTCAAATTTAGGTGAAAATAAAAACATTTATGTATATTGCAAAAAATTGGGTGAATCCATCAGTCAAATCAAATTTTGCCAATTTGCAACAGCTTGATTTAGTTGTGAGTAACTTCAAACAGTCTTGTTCAAAGCTGGGCTATATAGAATAACTCAATTGAAATTTTAGTACATTTGGAAATGTCTGGGTGAACTATAAAAGCTTCATTCAAATTTGAATAAAATCAGAACGATTTTGGTAAATTTTAACACTCAATGAAATTTGAGCAATATGGGACAACTTCATTCAATTTTGGCTGAATTTATAAATGTTTCCATAAATTGGAAAAGCTTGGGTAAATTCCAAGAGACTAAATTAACTCTGGGCAAACGGCAATAGCCTCATTCAAATTTGGGCAAAGTGAAACATTTCATTCAATTTAGGGTAACTTCAAACAGCTTTGTGCATTTTTGGGAAACTTCAAACAGCTTTTTTCCTATTTGGGTAATATACAACTGCTTCATTTAAATTTGCATGGAATTAGAAGCATTTGGGCAAATTTCAACATTCTCAATCAAATTTGGGTAATTGAACAACTTCATTCAAACTTGGGTGCAATTGGAACCATCTGGACAAATTGGAAGAGTTTCATTCAGATTTGCATTACTATATATATTTGGGCAAATTACAACAGCGAAAACAAATTTGGGCCAATTGAGACAACCTCATTCAAATTTGGGTAGAGTTAGAAGCATTTCACAATTAGGAACATGTAGTCGTATCCCGCCATTCCAACTAACCCTAATTTTTGTACACCTCAAATATTTGTTGATGCTGTAAAGTGCACAACTAAAATGTAGCTGTAGTTGCAAACATTTTTGTGATAGTGATGTGGTGTAGCTGTGATATGATACTGTGAAGTTTTCTCGTTTCAAACTTGCTGGACTCTGTGAGATTTGCAAGTGCGAATCTGTTTCCACCAAGTATTCATGAACGAAATTAACCACGTAACTGCAGCGGTAATATGTTGCCTGCTGGTAATGTAGCTGTGATTTTACACTGTTTAAGTTTTGATATTTTCCTTTTGTTTCATGCAATGAATTTCATATGTTGCATCCTGCCGAAGTTTTAATGTTTCAATTTGATGTTGCAAAGTGAAGTTTTCATGAACAGTAGTAACTGCACTATCTATTGCATCGCATAATTCATTAATGCATTACAGTGAAGTACTGCTATTTTTATAAGATATTCTTGTTGAGGTCATAAGTCATTTGTCATTGGAAATGTTCCGTTTTACACACTCCTTGGTAATTGATCATACGTATAGGCTCGTATAGGCTGCAGTATTTGCGTGTATCAGTCCCATATCGCTTTATTTTCTTAGTATGCTGTGTTCAGTGCACATTAAACGTCTAAACTGGAGTGGATTTTTGGTTTTCATAATGTGACTTTTGAAGCTGTAAACGTTTAAATACAGGGAGTCGTCGTATTTTAAGTACACCACATTGCAGTGAATATTGGATAATGTGGAAGGCTAAGCTATATGCTATGTAGTAAATTGCCTCCTTTCCCTCTCCTAACTTGAGACTTGACCTATTTGCAGCAGTGTAATACTTTATATCGTCACCTGATATTTTACTCCTTTTCCCGATTGATTGCGATTGTGGTAGCACAAATGCATACATGAACATCTATACTGGAGAAGAACAGATCTTAGCTATTAGGATGATCATGTTGGAAGAATAAAGTTAGAACGTATATAAAAACCTGAAAATTAAGATGCTGAAAAACACCTTCCACACGTGGTGGCATGAACAGCAATTTGTTGGGGATTTTATTGTAATTAGCTAACGTTTTTCAACACAATAAATATACCCATTGTTCATATGTGGTTATGCAGAATATTGACTGCTAGTTGAGAGCGTACGGCTTTGAACCCGGTAACTGGTAATTAGGCATGCAGACACCTTGATTTGTTTGCAATGGTAACATTAAAGACGTGCTGTTTACATATTATTTGGGAAAAACAATCAAATTTGGGCAAAAATTGTTTGCATCCCCAAAAATATGCACTCCCGTACACTTTTGCTAACAACCACAAGCAGAACTCCACGTTTGGACTTTTAAAGCAGTCAGTGATTATCGAAATTTTTATAGTGATGTTTCTAAAAGTTCAAAACTTCAGATCACTTTCTACTATTACACAATAAACCCACATTCACAGGTAACTTGCATAAAAGATGCAGAGTAAGCAACGTTTCACTTGCTCTTGAATGTGCGACTTGGAACCATGCAAACATATGCCAAACCAAGAGAAAACCACTCAGGTTCAGCAGCACAAGTCGATGGCACAAGCTATGGAAAGAACCATTTTCAGCAGAACAACAGTTCGGAGGCGCAACTGAGATGGCATCTGATACACCGACTTTAAACTATAACCATCTAACCGCACAAAAGATCAGCTAAATCTCAAGGCTTCAGAAATCCTACGCGAGCACGTCATACAACTATTCTACCACATAACTTAAATCTCGAATATCAGTAACCGAACATATTTCTAGGCTGAAACCAACATTAACTCCAGTGCAAAAGCAAACGTAAGTTTTTTAACCCGAATTACCGAGAAGGTTTCTGTTTAGGCGACTGATGAATCTCTGTTGACCGAGCAGAGTCTGTTGTAATCGTTTGATGATCAGCAACTGAACTTGCAGCTTGCCGGTCATTTCCTCAATGTTGCGGCCGTGCACTCTCACAGCCAGAGAAGTTTCATCGGCGCGGTTTCGTACCTGCATACGTTTATTACATAGGTGTTTGTTACACACAAAGAGGTGGTTCTAAATTTACTTACTGAAGAAATTTATGCATCAAACGAAATGGCGCATTGGATAAGTTTCAAGATAAACATTTAAAAGATGCCACGGGTTCACATGCGCAATAGTAAACATACTGTAGTTCAACCACAATGGATGGCTTGTGGTAAGAAAAACTTCCTTGCATTTTAAAGGAAGGGTAAGCAGTTTTCTTGCGCCTTCTAACGAATGATTAGGATTTACAAAAAAGAAAAAAACATATCCCAATTTCTTCGTTGCTTGAAAACGGATTACTTGTACAACGCTGACTCACCACAAAATTGTAGGAAACCACCAAGCAACACCCTCATGAAGCAAACGCAAAATGGGAATAAACACTTTAAAATTAATTCACATTCAGGCATCTCAAACGATGTTTGTTGGAGCAGGCATATTATGATATGAAATTTACATTCACAAAATCTTTGTAATTCCACCTTGCGAGTGTAAACACCGAAACCACGGCGTGCTCGGGGTTAACAAATCTCCCAAAATCAACTGATTTGCGCAGATATGAGAAAACCAAAAAAATCGACCTCGTCAATGCGACTGCTAAGAATTTCCGACTTTTTCGAAAGAACGACGACGTTGGACTGGCTTTCTTCTAAAACTCTTTGCACTTTGTTGATTTTCGTGTTGTGGTCGTTCAGCATGTCTCTCATCGCCCGCAATTCTCCTGATCTGTCAGGTGTTAAACGCATGTTGCTCAAGGCTTGGAGTAGCTCCTGTCGAAAAGTAACGTATTGCTGCAACAAATGAATTTGCTAAAGCAGGCTTGTAAGTAGCGCTGCTGCGGTGTTTGTGACACGGAACCTTATTCAACTAGAAAGGACTGAGGATAGGAAGCGTAATTTTACGTGAAATCGATTTCCCATTAAAATTTGCTGATCGACTCCTTGCTTACCCCATTGCGGAGGGTATCTATTTGAAATCAGTACTTTCACTGTGAACAGTGAACATGAAACGGTCACAAAAAAGGATAAAATAGTCACTCATTTTCCAAATTTGAAAATTAGCTGGAAAACTGAAAAGNCCAGGAGATTTTGTTTCTGGTTCAAATGGTCGCCGGTCGCTTGCGTCACGTTTCACCGCTCACAGAGCAGTTCTAACTTCAGCACAGACAGCCTCTGCAAAATTCACTTCATAGCAGATACAAGACGTTGGTAGCGGTCGGTCAAACGCAGACCAGACCCAATTTTGTTGACTGCACACTGTTGTATTTTTAAAACGTAAAAACAAGATAAAAACACGAACAGTTTTGCCATGATACATAGATCCCTCTTGTGAGGACGACCTCCTCCCTCGTGAGAGGGAGGTTGAAAATATACGCAGTATTACTTCGAGTACTTCATTTAGGTTGCTGCTACCACTGATACATTTTTTTTTGTTTTGATCGTTGTGTAGTATATTTTAACTGCACACTTGGCTAACTGACAAGTTAGCTGACGAAATATTCACAATTGTGCAGTTTTATATTTCGGTTAAGTAATTATATATTTGAGTTCAAAAGGATAAATATTGAATTTTGTAGTTTTGTGGTGCAGCAACTTTTAAAGAGATTTCTGTTTTGTTGAAGGAGGCAGCAATATTGACGGGAACCAGTTGGAATTAACGTGCACATAACCGACGACATAAAAGTAACACATGTACAGGGTGACACAAAAAAAACGGTCATCACCTAAACTTGAATAACTTTTGAAATAATTAATCAATTCTTTTTCTTTTTCAGATTTACCAAGCAGAATTATTGTTCTAAGAGTCTCCGAAATTTGACCTTCGAGATGCCATGGACTACTNAGCAAAAGATATTTATAGTTTAGGCATATTTTCGGCAGAAGTCTATCCACGCAGCTGTGCCAGACTTTGTTGACAATGTCTGGTTTTCGGACGAAACACATTTTCTGTTGTCAGGTCACGTGAACTCTAAGAACAACATCTTCTGGGGTAGCACACCCCCTGAGCACTGTCTGCAAAGGCCATTACACTCTGTGAAATGC
>JGI24159J19872_10012589_pt1 | contig 11030 bp, 7 predicted proteins | sample Ectturendosymbi4_FD_19872 | JGI IMG/M metagenome (IMG submission 19872)
GTGAGAATTTGCAATCACGCATAATGTTCCTTTTCTTGAAACAATCAATTCGGGGAGCTTCAGCGCAAGTCAACCAGGTTCGCTTGTGTCCAGCGCAGAACCGTCGCCAGAAAGTCGTCAATAGGGGGGCTTTACGTTTGTGCAGGGGGGGCTTGACATTAAAATTTGACAAAAATTCCAATGATTTATAGTATTTCAAATTTCAATTTGGTGGGCTTGGAGCTTTGTTTGGGGGGGGGTGAACCCAACAAAGCCCCCTCGTGGCGACGGGACTGGTCCAGCGCAGCTGATCTGTGAAAGCAAGACGCGACACATCCCGCTATCAAAGCATCATCGGCGGCAGTGTGGCATTTGCAAAGTGGATGCGAGGCCACNGTGGTAGACATCACGGTGGCTTCGGTGCATTGCTTCACTGGTCCAACTTTTCCAGTGTCAATCCAAGATAGCATAAGAGCGAACGGCGATGCCAAAAACCAGAGCAATTAACTTTGCGCTGCTTTTCGTAAGAAGTTTCTTATGACCTTTTATCCATAGAACCGGTAATTTTTGTCAAAATCTCTTTTAAAGTTGCTTGTTTTATACACCAGTTGTTATGTTGCGCTGACTAAGCCGTCCTCAAATGTCCTACGTCAAGTCATTATTCCGTGATGACGCTTGTCTGAGGCAGACACTTCATACTAGCGAGAAACGAGCGCAGCAGCAGAGCTGTAAACGACGACAGTTGCTACCAAAACGCAACCAAGGGCATGTAAATTGAAGCCTCTTGCTGATGGGCGAAATTTTCACAGAAGACTGTGAGAATTTGCAATCACGCATAATGTTCCTTTTCTTGAAACAATCAATTCGGGGAGCTTCAGCGCAAGTCAACCAGGTTCACTTGTGTCCAGCGCAGAACCGTCGCCAGAAAGTCGTCAATAGGGGGGCTTTACATTAAAATTTGACAAAAATTCCATTGATTTATAGTATTTCAAATTTCAATTTGGGGGGGTTGGAGCTTTGTTTGGGGGGGTGAACCCAACAAAGCCTTCTCGTGGCGACGGGGCTGGTCCAGCGCAGCTGATNTGTGAAAGCAAGACGCGACACATCCCGCTATCAAAGCATCATCGGCGGCAGTGTGGCATTTGCAAAGTGGATGCGAGGCCACAGTGGTAGACATCACGGTGGCTTCGGTGCATTGCTTCACTGGTCCAACTTTTCCAGTGTCAATCCAAGATAGCATATTACGTTATCACTGACATCTCTGATTTGAACCAAAAACAATCCGTGTAGCATAACGCAGTAGACGGTGGCAAAGCAGCAGTGTCCACTACATCCACAAAGGTTCAGGGTTCGTGGATTTATTCCGACGCAAGGTCTGGAGAGATAACCTACATAAGTTTTTTAGCCTCATACGAACTTGCTTACCTGGGTCAAACCTAGGGTCAAATCGGTTGAAAGAAACAAAATTAGAGCTACTTCATGGCGACTGAACAAGAGTACTTCTCCACTCATAATCAGCTGGAAAGTAAGCCAGGCCAAGGTTGGGAACTTGGCCTTTTTCTAGCAAATTGTTAAAGTTTGGCTGTTTGCAGAAGTGGTTTGGCCGAATATATTAGTTTGGCCTTGTTGAGTATTTTTGAAAATTTGGCCGAATTTTGACTTAATCTGCATGTGGCACAACATTCCCGGAATTTCAGCACTCGAAATGTTTCCGTGTGCACTCTCACAAGCACGCTTCCGTTCCTGATATTTGAATTGCCCAGTTCAACATCCCAAACCCAGAGATTGGAAATGGTTAATACCGTATACGGTGTAGATCATTGATATGTAATCAAACGATCGAACGTCTAATCTGCAGTCTGGTTTGAGAGGCAATATAAACTTGCTAAATTGTGTTAAAGAAAATAATTTCTTTATAAAAATAAATAAAAGCCACGTTTGGCCTTAAACACGAAGCTTGGGCCGTTTAGGAGAGTTCGCCAGTCCATTGCCCTGGTGAAGTATCTGCCAACCCTGAGCCAGGCTGCTTTACAATTATTATTTTCAAGCAAATTATTCATTTTTTGCTAACAATAGGGTGACTGCATCAGTAGTTGATTTTTCCGTAATAAAAGTGCGAATATCCTAAGCAGATACTCCGAGAAAACAATGTCACAAGTCGAGGAGAAAAAGGTCGACCACGAGAAGACAGGTAAGAAAACCACCACCTGGTTGGCGCGCAAATCAAAGCGACAGGTGATACATGAATAAATTATTGATAAACGTCTCCGGAAAAAGGATGCAAACGAATGGGAGAAGATTTTGCGATGGACAAATTAGACCTGAAATAACGCGAAGTTGCTGCACTTCAATCGATGATAACTATTGGCAAATGCACTCTTTTCCTACTAATTTTACCGATCAATACCAGAACAGTGGCAAAACGAAAGGTGTGGTGCTGGGCGCGGGCAACACCTTTTAAAATTCACCACCAGGTGCTAGCATTACCTTGCTGATGATTGAAAATGGATAAGAGATGTAGCGAGCTGTTGGAAATAGCTTCCAAATGTGATCATTACATTACATGCCATACTCATAAAAAAAGCAGTCGGCCGGCTTGTGCTATTTTTTGCAGCGTAAGGTATAACCTCTCGCTTTGCTCACATCAGCAAACAAGAAAATTATCGCAGTTGGTGAGTACTGTATTCTTTAGCTAAGTTGCTCTTCGGCGTTGTACAGACCATTACAGCCACCAGCTCAACCAGCCAAACTACTCAGCATCATTTTTACGTATGTTGCGCTGCGTGTTGGTTTCACACTAAACAGAGCATTTATTCATCAATTTCCTCAGCAACAAACAGTTGGACATGGCGGATTCCACGTGCACTATCACACAGATAGCAGGTGCTGATATTGCTACCGCTGCATTCACAATCGTGTCTTTCTGCAGTGATGCACACCGACGTCCGATTTCACACCAAAACCAATTTTCTAAAAACGACCTTTTGTCATCCATAAAAACTATGTAGGTAATTTTCCCTCGGTTTGGCGATAACAAAATAGGGTCGCTGCCGAACCGGCGCACCTGGTCTGACACTGTCAGTACCACCATATAATGTTTAGTTTTATAGGCACGCTAAGCACGAGATACAGGTATATGGATCAGCACGGTCCGTGGCAGTTATTAAATGATCACAAAAAACATATGCTAACTGGATTTACTAAAACAAAAAGCTTTTGTGCAAAGGAACAAAAGGATGTACAGCAGGTATAGATTCACACAAAAATATAAGCACCATCGTTGCCTTTAAATGTGGCAGATCTAACCGGACACTTTGACCAAATTCGTTCAAAATTGCAATCCGATTTCAGCGCATTCGTGCGGCATTAATATGCTGGTGCATACGTCTATCTCTAGGTTTCGTTATAAGCAACCATTCAAAGGTGCTTGAAACGTTGATAGTCGCCACGGCTCAAACGACCAGCTCCATTGTATTCCACTTGCAGTTAACGCACATTCTCAGCTCACGTCATTGTTCAGTGAGCGTGCGTGAATGCTGCACATCACTGTCAGCCTCTGCTGCCATTATACGTCATATTGTTGACATAATGTGTAGAGCAGTGGTTTTCAACGTGGGCGAAATCGCCCCCTATGGGGCGATTTCATGCGTTGTGGGGACGATTTTGTGATTTATGAGATTTGGGGGGAGATTTCTGCAGGTTAAAACATACTTAAATGTTTAATTGATTCCAAAAAATCAATATTTGTTACTTTGGAATCAAAGCATTTGATGCACGTTCGACTGCATAGTTCGTAACAAAGGTTATAAAACACATATCGGACTGGTCACCCATCAGTCAAACCACTGTAACATGGTTCTGTGAAACGCTTCACTGCACCAAATATCCATGAGATTGTGACTGGTTGGGTGTTAGGCATTGCGGTTCTCACAAAGATTATAGGAAAACCAATTTTTTGACCTAAAAACTTGAAATTTTGACTTTAAAATTTGCAAATTTTAACTTTATTTCGGCTTATCAACTTCCTGCGTTTGAAACTGCAAAATAATTCACCCTGTGGTGTTGATGTTAATTCAGAAGCAAATTCATTCTGCATGCTTCAAACTTTTAAAGAATTTGGTTATTTAACCTTAGCCATGATATATTTGGTAAGTTCATTAAAAGCTACAGTAGAGCCAAACCTGGAAACATCATAAAGGTAAAACACTATATGCATAATGGACAGAGCATTTACCTAACTAATTAAGTACTGTACTGCAAGACCACGTTTCTTGCCTTCCCACACCTAGCCTACTTAATGTGCAATCTTCTAGTAATGGGCAAAACAGTAAACGTCGGAAGTCGCAACAAACCAATTATTATTTCAGATTTGCTACTAAACTTGCAAAATCATGTCAATATCAGTTGTAATAGCTTCAACAAATATAGTATACATTAATTAGTTTATTATACTGATAGTGGTCGAAAGCAACCAACACTGATATAGCTATCGGAAAATACCCAATCGGTGAAACACCATTTTTTCAAGGGGAAAACTTCAGCTTCTTGGAAGTTGGTAAAATTGGCCCAACAATCATAACATTGCTAACATACTAAATCATCGCATCGACTTTCACGGCGATAGTGAATTGCAAGTTGTCAAGTTTGGCGCAGTTAATTTTCGTCGTGAACTGTCGCAAATCCCTCCTTGTGTTATTATTAGGAAAATTGCCTTGAAACAAGTCTTCATGGCCTGCGGTAAAGCATTGCCAAACCATTGTTTCGCAAGCAAAAAATATGGCAGTCCATTATCATGTGTTTTATAAGCTTTAGTTAGTACCTTGAATAAAACAACGTAGTCCTACTGAAAGGTGTTCTGTTGCGAAAAAACTGGAAATATGATTGTTGCAAAACAATCTACGTAGAAATTAATGGCTAGTAAAACTAGGCACAGCTAGCCGTAAGTTGTAAAATGTGCTTATTGTGATTTTCAGTCATTTCAAGTGTTTTGGCGTCTGTGGATATAGCTGTACTGTGTTCATCTGACTTATTCATGACAAAGTGTAACAGAACAGTAGGCTAGAAAAGGAATAACTTGGACCGGCAAGTAATCCCAAGCACCCAATCTTGGCTAAACTAAAGACTCCAAAAAATCCTTTTCGCCTTTTCGATGTTGTGCTTAACAAGACTAACTGACATCCTTGTAGGAAGACATCCTATAGTAAATTAGACGCTTCATCCACAGCGGGCATAACTTCAAACTAAGCTGGTTTTGCTCATGACAAACTCTGTTGATCCGCGCAGTGCAATATGTCTATCACTACGGTGTGTTCTCATCATTTCTAAAAACTTTCACTTTCGTATTTGTTTTGAAGAGCAGCTACGTTTGAGATGGATTTCTAACTTTGGTTTCCAAGTCCGTTTATGACATATATACAAGTAATTCATACATCGCTAAATGGATATGCATCACTAAATGAAAAAGTGACAATTGAAAGCACTGAACAGTTGTTTATTTGTTAACAGATAGAAAACACTTAACAGTTCATTCTGAAATTTACTATTGGCGCAATTACACAGATTTATCAATTACGCATGTACAATGCAAGTCATTTTCTGCTATGAAAGCACTTCGTATTACCACAGCGCACCACTTAGATGAGTTTTTTTGCTATGTACCATTTCATTGATAAATTGTATGAAAGCATTAGGAGTGGCATCTTATAGAAGAAAATTGGATAGACAACAACATCAATAGCAGAACGAAACTTTCTTTCCACGCATCACCTTTCAAAATTGTTTGGTGAAAAAATCAGGTAAACACTTTCTTATGTTTACACTTAGTGTACTGCTACTTAATTTACAACTTTGTTCTTTCCACAAGGGTGGGCTTGCACTTACAGTCTTTCTCCAGTTCTCCCACCTACTTCAATGACAGTTTGACTTGGAGCATGACAAATTTACAAAAATGTTATAAGGAAAAGCTCACAAGCTTGTGCAGCGACATGAATTTCTTTATAGACTACATCTCCGACCTTGTTTGACCTGTCTTGACGTGAAGCCAGAAGAAATATCTGAAACTGCTGTTGACTGTGAGGTATTTCGAATCCTGGGGCTGCAGCCCCACGATCCTCCGCAAAAGAAATGCGAGTATGAAAATGAATGAATGCAAAACAAAATGAAATGCATTCAACAAACAGATTTTGGTCACAACTGCAGTTACGCAAAGGTTAACAAGACAGGTGAATTTTAATCAATAAACTTACTCTTATTCTTCTCATAGCTACTACAATCTCCATTCTTCCTGTTGGTCTTGGTACATCCAATGAACCAATAAACTGAACAAATGAAAAAACAATGTAAACAAACAAAAACATTATTCGAAAGTAACCTAAAAGAAAAACAACGGAGTATGGAACAAATGAAATCAACAACAACCGCCGAATTCTACAATTATATAATTCTACAATTATATACAGCAGTGGCTTAATGCAGATGTATAAATCACTTTTTCGTGAGTTGTGATACCAGAAATCTAATAAACATAACCACAGCATTTGTTATTCAAAACACATTGGAAATATATAGTGCATAAACTACACAACTATTTTTATTTGTTTGAAACATTAATTACATCTTTAAAAAAAGGTAGAAAAAGAAGATGTACAACAGTAATAGACAATGGTATGATATCACTTACTATAATAATAACTTTCTTTCAATCATGATACTAAACATTTTTGAGATCTTGATACCAAATGCTTATGATTGTACATGAAACCGATAAATAAAAAAAGATGACATTGTTTGCATAGGCATACCACAGCAATGAAAGGAATTTATTATTTTTACAAATGTTGATGTACACTGCAAATTTTGGTGTAACAGTCTTTGTTATTCACATCACCTAAATAAGTGCAATGTATTAAGCCAAGGGATCATACATACTCATTGAAACACCATCTTAATCTTGTGAAGAGTAATTTACTGTAGTGTGCAAATGAAATAAGCAATGTGAAAATGCCAATATGACTGGTATACATCACATTTGTACTTCGTTAGGATGGTGATGTAAATCAGTGTCCAGTGGTCTCCAATCCCTTGGCCACAGGTCAGTTGGTACCAGGTTGTGAAATTACAAAATGTAAACTGGTGGTGACACCACTCGCTTTCTGGTTATGTGGTTGGTCGCTTCTTCCAATGGAAGCATTGTTGCATACATAGAGCGACAGTGTTGGAGTAAAGTGTTGGAGACAGGAGTGGAGCTGTAGAGGATCAGACATGTTTTTTCTGTTTATTACACATGTGCAACAGTGACACAACAGTGAAATACTCCCGAGCTGCAGTAAAATTGCCAAGCGTTGACCAGTTAGAGGTCACAAAAGGGTTGGGGACCACTGATATAAATTAATTCCAACTGGCATTTGGCCTGAGTGACTAACCCTGACTCACAGCCTGTATCTTTGTTCTGCAGTGATTCTTTACAAGCTAAAGATGTGATACAAGTTCCATGGGCAAAAATGTGTATAACTGAAACCATCACTCTGGATTGTTGTAGACACACTGTTCAACATAAAAAAAACTGGTGTTTTATTTACATCATGTATATAGTGTATATGATACATCAATTTGAAAATTTACATATACTGTATTTCAATGGAACTTGGTGCAGTAACGAATTAAGGAGTCATTCGTCTCTGCTATTCTGGTGTTGATTGAACATGACTACTATTTAATTTATCCTTTTGAGCCATTCTGCAAATAGCATCTCTTAAACTTAATTCATTTTTAAGTGTCACATTCATCACATTAATTAGCTCAATGCACACAAACATACTGAGCTTTAAAACATCTTGGCTCTAAAATCTGGAACAATAGTGATCCCTCGATACATATGAGCGTTCCTCATTTACATTCATAAAATATTACAGAGATATCCTAATTGCTACATAGTTGGAATAAATGGTGTTGATGCATCGCACTACATACTTGCCCCCCTCAGTCCTTTTCCTTTAATAGCTAACTTAGTTTGTTATTTTTTCTTATTGTATACATTCCCGTTCACTTCTAACCTTGAATTTTTTAAATTTTGTGTGTGTATTTGTGGTTGTATGATTTGTTTTCTTGTGTTGCTGCTGGTGTTCTATTGTTTTGCAAGAGCAGTGCATCAGACTTTGCAGATTACTTCTGGTGGCAGATAAAGTTCAAACGTGGAATTTTCAGAATACCCAACCCCAGGAGCTCTCCAGCTACTTTATTCCAATAATATATTGGCTGCATTCGAGGACTTACCCAGCTGGCTCATCCTCATTCTGCAACCACTCCAAACAATTGTAGAGCTTGCTACATGTGAAAGGGTTATGACAACCTGGGCAAAGTTTCATTTTAGTTGGATTTATACTTTTTCTGTCAAGCCCAAATCTTTGCGAAACTGAGCACCTGATCCACTGAGAGACACTGGTTGCCACCCAGAACTTCCCACGCAACTGTGTTGATCATCTGGCAGCTTTTTCTCACATATATGCAACACTTTGATGTGACCCTGGCGTATAATAAACATTATCCACCAGTCAAGCGGCAACAACTCAATAACCTTCCATTTTTTTGGTGCCCTGGTAAATATGTTCTTTTCCATGTTGTAAGTTCCTAATTATCACCAAATATACTCTCAACTCATTAACTAACTTTGTGGTTTAATTTTTTAAAGAGAGATGGTATAACTTCAACTTTTGTGTTGTGCAAATTTATAAAAGAACTATGTTTTTAATAGGTTAACTGACATGAACTGTTGAAGTTACTCACATTAAAAGGAACTGAAATGTTGACACCCATTTCAAAATAGGGGGATGTTAGGCATAACTACCTCAGACAAAGAAACAAACTTGGAGACTGTTAACCATTATGGAACTGATATTGTGGATGAAGAGGTATAAACGTCATACAGCTATAAAAATCAGCACAGAGCAAGACTTGCAGCAGAGTTGAAGATGAACAGCTAAGAAGCCAATTTGTGATCTGGCTGCTAAGCAACTGCAAAAAACATTTTAAGATTTCTTTCTCTTTTTCACTAGGTCTCAGTGCAATATGTGGTTACTGAACTACTGCAGGTGATTTGTGCTTTGATTCTGTGAAGCTGATCTCTTTCATATCACAAAAAATGTTTTTGCAAGCATGTTTGAAACTGATGAAATTGAAAAAATGTTGAAGATCACAAAAATGCAGCTAAAATAAAAATTTATTTTTAACATTGTGGAATTGGTTGTTGTTGACAGTGATTAATAAACGTGTTTAGGTGGGTTGGGTCTCATTTTATGGTTAAGTGCACCAAATGTATTCAGTCATTCCCTATTAGTAGTTCAGATGAAATTGGCTAATTGCATATGCAATGTTTCAGACATTTGTGGAATATCCGCATTTGATCAGTTTTTTTCTAGAAAAAAGGTTTAATGTGAACAGACATTGTAGTTGGGGACAGGGTTGCAGAGTCGGAGGTAGAATGTCTGACTCCATGACTCCAACCTCTCCAAAATTTCCGACTCCTTAGCATAACATGAATAACGTTTGGCTATCAACAAGTTTGTGGCTACTAGCAATCAATGGCAATTGTGGTACACAGCAAGAATTCTCTGTTTCAATAAAAATTTCAAAAGAAATTGTACCATTTCAACAGGCACGAGTTAGCTTAGGCATGCAATGTATAAAATTATTCAGTTGGACTTCCATAGCTGAAGCCAGATAACAAAATCTGACTCTGACTCCTCGTGTACTTAGAAATCCGACTCCGACTTCACCCAAAAACTCCACAACCCTGGTTGGCAATGTGTCAGCTGAACCGGATGCAATTTGCATTACAATTGTCTAAAACACCATTTGTATGTCTGTTTGCAATTCTTTGAAAACATGAAATGATGCTTTACAAAAACTCAATGCATCACTAGCAATTGCTTAAACAGCTTGACTTCAAATTAATGCATTTATTTTATAAACAAAGGCAATAAGCATTTAAATAACATTTATCTCCACAGGGCTTATTGTGTCACAACCTAACTTTGACCTCAGAACAGCAGCTTTTTTCTTTTTTCATCCAGTGCAATAATCACAAATTAAGAGTGTCAGGAAAAAGCTGCTCATTGTTCCTGACATATCCTTATTTAAATCATTTCGTTTCTCGCAATGCTATTTTTTCTTTCAAGCCAGTGTTTAGAAGGATGGATTGCATGATACATGCTGTGGTCCACAATGGATTAAACTACAATGTCATGCCTGACAATGTTTTTCTTTTCTCAAGTCTACTACAGTTTCCAATGATGAACTTCCTTTGCTTTGCAAACATTTTGCTTAAGAAAATATGCAATTAAACAAATAAAGGTACCAATTGGGTTAAATAACTCTTTTTTGTGATAATCTGTTTTATTCTATTGCGGTATGCAATTAGCTGATGTTCTGACTTAATGTTAGGTAGGATTTGGTTCAGGATTTATGATTTGTATGCAATAAAATGACTGCTGCTTTTAACAGATATGCAATTAGCCAATTTTGTCTGTAATCAACAAGTACATGTGAAACTCAGTAACATGCCAACTACAATACGAATCTGATGATTACCAAGTGCTCTATAATCACCAGAGAAGATAAGCCACAACATTAAAGCAATTTAATTGACACATCTGCTGCCAGTATATGAGTATATCGCACTTTGAAATCATGCAGTGAGTCGCTATTTTTGCACCAATTTGCAGCTCCGTAACTTGCCAGTCCATTGTGTTAGAGAGCTGTTCAAACCCTCAAGAAGACTCGCCAAGTTTCATAGTTTACAATGCAAAAGAAAATTTTGGTCAAGTTTGGGTTTTAAGATTTTGTGGGTGACATCATAAGTGAGGCAGATTTAGGCCTTTCCGGCTGAGGTCATCGAGCCCTAAGCCCCAATTGCAGAGGGAACTGTTTGATTCAAGTTTTTATTGGAAACTAGGCTAAAATCCAACTGTTTTGAGTCTTTGATTGACTTTCTAGCTTTTCTGGTTCAAAAGTTATGGTAAAATAACCGATATTTGGGTAAACATCTTTCTGGATAA
>JGI24159J19872_10012590_pt1 | contig 11030 bp, 7 predicted proteins | sample Ectturendosymbi4_FD_19872 | JGI IMG/M metagenome (IMG submission 19872)
CAAGCGACAAACATTCCCAGAAATCCATATGTTTTAACTATGCTTAGTGCTTTTCAGCTTTATCCAGCATATTTGTAGCAGAAACAAAACACCCTGGGTCTTCGCTGTAGTAGAAGTATCCTACATACTTTACTTACAACCTGTCCTTATTTTGATAATGTTTAACTTGACATTTTTGATGCATGTGGTCTTCAGTGGCATTTCATCACGTCTGTTGCCACTGTAGTTATGATTCGAACGCTTTCAGTACATTAGCTTAAAATAAATTTAGTTTGCTAAGTATAAAGTAAGCCATTCAGTGTACGGCTCTCATTAATATGTCATACGGTCCTGGTTAAGATAGTGACACAATTTTTGGCTCAGTGAGCGATGTGGGTTGGACATGGCTGGTATAAAACATTATTGGTGGTGAAAGATGTCAACACTCAACATACTGCGCAAAAAATAAACTCCAGCAAAACGACGCGATCGCGTTATCATACAAACACCACCCTTACTTGTTTACATATAGCTGAATTTTTTTGTTAATTTCGGGAAAACGCGACGATTTTAGCTGAATTTTGCTCTCAATCACGCGTCCGTTACTGGGAGGAACTTTCTTCAACTTGCAAAGATTTTCGAAGATCTAGTAAATGAATCAAAAACATGTCAACTTATTTAATCATCAACCAAATCAAGACTTTCCAAAGAATGTTTAGTTTGGAATAAAAACACGAAGCAAAACTTTTGATCCAAAGAGCGGCACGCGTATTAGCAATAAATATGAGTAGACCTCACGTTATTTGTCAATAACCTTCAAGATGCAATACAATGATAATTGCACTTCAATTTCACAAGTCTGTCGGTCTCTCTATAGTGTAAGTCATGGATCAGCAAACTTTTTTCAGAGGTTCAAGAACACACACTAGGAGGGAAGAAACAAGGAGTCTAAGGAATAGCCATGAGTTGCTTCTGCTCTTTGGTCATGGTAATTGGGTTAGTTGGCCAATACTAAACGCTGTTAATCTAACCATGAAAGAAAAGAAAATACAACATTGAAAAACTAGTGTATTAATAAAATAGTTACGGCGGTTAATCTTTTGCCTAGACAGCTGTCGAAATGCGGTATTATTCGCATTATCAGCTTCATCGTGACTGTTTCTTAGTGGCTCGCATTCTATGAAGACAGAATGGAACAGGATACATGAGTGGCGCGTAATCATCCAAGCGAGAGACTTATGCTCACGCAGTGTTGCGATAACCTACCCAAACTCCGAAAACTATCAGCAATTTTAATGCATATTAATGAATACAAAGCATTATTCATACTAAATGTGCCACAAGGTCCACAACGACACCGTCATTGTCCTAAGGCACATTTCCCATAAGAGCAGCCGGGGCTAACGTCCTAGATTCTGAGGGACCTCAGCTGGTTCAACACAATCTGTAACCGAGCCAGCCACACGCTTTGTAACTTCAGGCAGCCCTTCCGCTGATGTTCTCAAAATACCTTCATGCATTTCCTCTTCAGACCCTCGCATTGTATGTAACAGGAATCTTCGTCATTCATTTCCTCCAAAGTTAATTCGTGAGCTTGAAGTCGTTTAATTTCGTCAGAACACTAAAACAACATAAAAACGTGGAATGATGTCCACAGAAACATCCTCCATCAATATCGATTGCACCGTTTTCCATGCGCTTGTGGTCAGTATAGCTGAGCTTACTGCCACTTACGGTTTGCACATGACACGCAATATAGACCAGCATAATAGAGCCGGGTCGAACAAACCAGGAATAAATGATAGGTTGTCACATAAGCCTGAAATGCGATGAAGTCATGCGCACTTTTTTGTCTACATCAGAAAGCGCGATTCTCTCAATCTCGTTTTTATGAGCAGATATTTGCGTGGCATGAAACAATTCTCAATGTGACTGACGATAGACTTGTGCGACCTGAGTCAAACGGGCAAAATCTTTGTTAGTATAACGAACTTTTCAACAAATCACCGCGCATATTATAACCAAATTGTAAGTGGGAAAAGAACTTAATTGTTCGGGACAAAAACTGCGTGATTGAAAGAAATACACGAAGCTAAAAACTTTGTTTCGCGATGTTGTTTGTGTATTTAACACTGAAAATGCCAATGAGGCCAGGGCCTGAAATTATCATTGGCTAATTTCGACGAAGTTGGGTTATAATGTTGTAGCTAAACTGGAGCACATAACACACTAATGACCAAAAGCAATATGCACATGTACATGCAAAAAAGTAACCAACAACTAGAGTCGTGAATATCCATCGAGAAAAGTGATTTTTATACAAAAACGATTAATTCTGCTTGAACATAATCACAGATGGGTTCCTGTGTAAATATGGATGCCTTAATACCCCGTATTTTGCGGACTACAGGGCGCACCGGATTATAAGGCGCATTAATTTTCCACAAATCCGTTAAATTCTTCATCTTTTCAGAGTCTGAGTTTAACAGTTGTGTGATTTCGACATCAAGCATGCTCGGATTCCTCTCGTCATTGTCCGAGTCAGTCTCGTTGCTGTTACTTAGCTCTTCGACGATGATTTCGACCTTCGTGAAAGCTCGGACGACACTTTAGACCAGGGTTTCTCAAACTGTAGTGGGCCACGGAAGAATTTATAAAGGGTCACAGCCCGATATTATTGAAATTGATAGGTTTTTCAATTTAAATGTATTAATTGAAAACGTAGGTAGCCCTTCACCTACAAACGTCATATTACGCTGTATCGTAATTATGTGTTAGAAATTACAGCAACATGGACATTTCTACGTTGCTTACCACGTTGTGTACAACATGCAGTTACTGAAGGCATTTTGGAGTAGGTAGGCATTTCTTGTTGCTATGAAAACGAAATCTAGAAGCAGGATTAATGAGGAAGATTTGATCAGTGCATTATCATGTATTGAGCTTCAATATTCATTTTTTCATTCATTTGCATGCCCGCTTTTCCTCTGGGGAGGGTCGCAAGGGCAGCAACCCTAGGTCTCGAGATACCTCACGGTCAACAGCAATTTCAGATAATTCTGCTGACTCCACACCAAGACGAGATCAAGAAAGGTCGGAGATATAATCACTCCACCTGATCCTTGGGCGAACTCTTACCCGCTTTTCCGTGGTGGAGCCAGCAGGACTCGCCTCGCCAATCTTTCCAGGGCGTTCTGGACAGGCATGGCCAAGCCACCGTAGCTGGGATATCTCGATTTGGACAAGAAATGGTTGACATTCAGGGCTTTGCGAATTTCACAGCTGCGCACTTTTTCACTTAGTGTCACAACGTGAACTCTTCAGGGACGCAAAAGAGCGGGTGTATGACGGGGGCATTGCCATTGGAGTAAACATGGGTTGGCAAAGCATTTTTTGTCGTTTTGTGTTTAGAGAGGCGGTCTCCCACAACAAATATTGCTGCTCGCTTAAAAGTAAAAATATCTGGCGCCTCGCAAAATTTTGTGCTAGCTACCCTGCTGGGCATTGTCTCCCTGACCCTTCACAAGAGTGGCAACGGGGGCGGAGGTACTTTTTGCTAACAGATCACAGGNAATTTTGCGGTTTATCAAGATCAACTTTGAAAAAATTTATTGCAGCTATCCGCCACACAGAAATATCATAATGTTTTTCAAAAATTTCTGTTATTNTTTTGAGGTCAACACTGCTGCTGAACAGAAACAAGCATCATTGGTAACGATCTTTTGTTTTTTAAAAGTTTTAATTGCCCTCAGCCCTTTACTTCCACCCCTCCCCTACCACTGTTCCAGCGTCGGAACTCTTCGCAAAATGTCTATGCTTCTAACTATGGAATATATATATGCCTCTGCTGCAATCCCCTATGACCCTCAAACATGTATGCTTCTAACAACAAACAGACTAAACTTTTGCGTTTGATTGCAGGCCACGTTGTGTTATTAAAAAGCGTTTTTAGTTGTTTTTACTTCGGTTCTGTGCATATGTAACTGTTATTGCATTGGAGAAGTTGAACAGGTGGGCCATGGATCCTCTCTTTGTTTATCAATTAGGCCACTTGGATTGGACTGGATAATGACGTTTTTTGGGGATTTGGATTTGATCTGGACTTTGCATCGTTTCAAACATTTTTGATCAGAACTTGATTTGGACAGACTTAATGGAAAAGAATTGCGACATTTTTGTTGTGAAAAACTTGTTTTTGTTAATATTTGGGACTTGGGTTTGGGATTTTTTTAATTTTTTGAACTATGGTTGGACTTGGACTGAGTTTTTAAATTCAGGACTGGATCTGGATCGTAAAATATGACAGTCCGCTCATCTCTGGTTGAGAACCCCTGCTTAAGACTGATACTTTGGCCCAGGCATCTACGATCCATTGGCAGATGTGCAGCTTCTTCAATACATAAGGCGCACCGTCAATTTTTGAGAAAATTAAAGAACTTTAAATGCGCCTTATAGTCCGAGAAATATGTAGTACATTTTTACTAGATCTTCGAAACTTAAAAACTCAAACAGTGAACACGAGATGCCACCTTCATCTAACTAAAAGAATCTTTTGGATCGTTGATAATAAATTTGATGTAAGGTTTAGATCAACTACGTCCACCCGAAATTTCTTACTGAGACAAAAACTATGTCGCTGCCTTAACCAGGGCCGCACACTGAATGACATATTACTGAGGACCGCACATTAAATGACTACTTTGATCTTAACAAATAATTTATTGTAGCCTACTTGAAGCGTGCATTGGTAACAACTGTTTGGCACCTTTAACCACTCTGTAAAAGTGATTTCACAGTCAAGTTTAGTGCCATGGAACAAGGGTAGAAATCACAAAACTAGTAAGAAGTTTTGTACCAAGGTGTCAGTGGACATATGAAATCTCCCAGTACGCAGTACAGACGTGATAAAGTGGCAATGAGGACCACCTGCATCAAAAATATCAAATTTAAGATTATTAAAATAAGTTAAAGATCATCAAGATAACGACAGGTTGTTAGTATGTAGGCTACTTATACTGCATTGAAAATCTAAAATGGACCGCACAAAACCTTCGACTGGGCCGAGGGTTGGAAAGAGCTGGTGTAGGTTCAAGGGCTAGCTCAAAAAATAGACGATGTTCGGTTTAACAGCACGAGATTGACAGAATCAATTGTGGTGGCCATCGATTATCAGTTTATTGTGGCTCAATAGAAGCATTGACAAGATATCAGTTGAGGAAGGATTATAGCAGTGTAAATTCCAGACTTTACGAGCTCGTTTAGGAGCAAGTTAGATAACTTAGCTTGAAGGATAATTGACGAATGCTGAAAGTAAAAAAACGCTGTGGGCAGTGAATGTCGAAGTTTGCAGGCTTCCCGGAAAAATTCCATGACTTCTAAAGTCAAATTTAAAAAATTTTTAATGAGTTGTCTGCATTGTTTTCAAAATGTTTACCTAAGTCAGTAAATATTATACGGTAGGGCACTTTTCCATTGATAAAAAAATGCTTTTGAACTTTCAAAAAACTAAAGTCGCCATCAGAAATCGGTGACAAGAAATACTATTATTGGTTCTCTACTCACTACAAAAGTTACATACACCAGAGAACTACACTTTTTCTTCCACAATGCTTCTAGGATCTTTTGTCTTGCAACAAAACTCCAGTACTCAATTAAAAACCTTTTTCCGTAACTTTGTCAGGACTTTTACATTTTTTCAGGATTTTAAAGATTTTTCCTAACGGAGGAACCCTCAAGTTGGAACCTTTGTTAAATAAATCAATTGTGAAGAGACTGGTTTTGCATGGAGGTAGAGTAGCATTAGGTGTAGTTTTAGACTTACATAAATGCGTCTACGCAGACTTCAAACAGCAGTTTTATCCAATGTTAAATAGCGACAGAAATGAAAGCCTTTGCCAAAAGCTAATGACCACAGGCAGCAAGTTAGTTTGTTTTTACGAGTAGCAATAGTTCCTTTGAAGTTTGCAACTGCGCAAATACGTCGTACCACCAGACCATTTGCGCTATGAAACCTCTCCTGCGCACTTGCAACAATCCAAATTTAAACGTCAAAAAGCATTAACGAATCAGTTAGCTACCAATACTAAGCAATGAACCTGGACAATGTGTGTATAAACATTTGGAATGCACGAAAACAATAAGCTTTTTGAATAAAAGTGTACATTGTTCGTATTACAAGATTTTATACTTACTATAAATTGAAAAAGTTTGTAAATCATTTAGAACTCTGCTAACTCAGCCTTAACATATTCATACTCACTACAGCAAAAATTTGCTGTGCCAAGTTTTCTTAGAGGGAACACTGGCGAGTTGTGAGCTGCACCATACCGCTGCTGAGAAACAAGAAATATCTGATTTTGCTCTGACATTCGCGACATGGTTCCGCAAAAACAACCGATGTCTTTGTGTGCATGTATAACTTGAAAGAGGTATTAGTTGGAACAGCATTTGAATGATGCCAAATCTTGACTTGCAGATAAAGTTTCCAACGCAAGGAGATTATTCAGGCAGGAAAACGTTGGAGTAATGTAAAAAGCTGTGGAATTCATTCATATTCTAACAAAAAAATACGTCTCCGATTTAGACGAAGCGTCTGTTCGATAGTCGCTTTCAGCCGCACTGTGACAGCCTTGTTGGTTACCGAGATATGAAAAGTTTTACTAGCATTTTTTACTTTGCACAAGATAAGGGGTTGTCGTGTGCCAATTTGTTGAGCAAGTCACAATGAAAACGCAGGAGAGTTTTGCAAATGGGATGGACTCAGCACCGTACATCGTACATGAGACTTAGTTGGGCTGTTTATAATTTTTGCACGCCTTAAAATATCAACTACACGCTGAAATTGTTTCAACTTCACGATAAGAAATCAGCGCAATGATTTAGAAATGAGTGAGAGATTATGTTTTGCCACGATAAGGTAGCAGCGCATAGGTTTTAGAAGTGCGAGTTAAAAGAAATCACACTGTTGATTAGATGTACGTTTTGCGTTATACTGCAGGATTGAAATGTTGAACACCAAGCTCATGCTTATTTTCAAATGTGTCAAAATGATTCTGGTCCGACTTGTAAAAGCTGAATAACGCTAACCGTTTTGCACTATCGGACCGGTTGGAAAAAACTGCATGGAAAAATTGCAAGTCGTAACTTACGCAAAATTTTAGTGTAGTGTTTTGCTTTTACCAATGTGGATTTTCTGTTATGCAACACCATTTGCGAGATTGGAAATGATTCGCACGCGTTGGATCTACGAGGAAGTCCATGTTACCCCGAAAAGTTTTGCAAACAAAGAACCAGTCTTTTTGAATCGCGTTTTCGATCAATTTCACGATGTAAGTTGAAGAACTTGGCATACTCGTAACTGTAAAACTGCATCAGGCCAACACTTGCACGATGTTAGCTCCCAATTACTTGCCGTTCGGCACCTGAAAATAGGTCAGTGCGACAGTGGCAGTTAATCTTTTGTTTGCTTTCCTTAAATTCGACAACGGCAACTTTCAGGCAACAAGATTTTTCCACTCGTTTTAAAGTGAGCGTTTCTTAACATGAAACGCTGCAAGCACAAGAACCTCAGGGAAGAAGTAGACTATTAATTTACGAGCAAATACGTAACATTGTTGACACAGCAAGAGAAGACCCACGTAATCATAAGTATCCATGAATAGGTTCACGCAGATAATAACGTTTCCTTTCTCAGTCAATACTATTATTACTGCAAGCAGTGTTGCCAGTTGGGCGGTTTTCCGGCACAATTGGGCTGGTTTTTTCGTTGCGTTGCAGGAAATTTTTCGCTGTTGCGGGTTGCGCTTTTTTGGGCCAGTTTTATCAGAGTTTTTTTGCTAAATATTTTTCTATCAAAGTGAACAGTTTTAGTCGATTTTGCTGAGGTAGTGAGATTTGTTTTGACTTGAAGTAATGTGATCGCCGTTTTTTGTAGTTTGTTTATGTTCTCTTGAAATAAGAACCAATAGATCAAGCCTCGAGATCACGTGATTGTTTGTGTGTGATCGTATCGCGTGGGGAACGGTGTTGATCTCATTCTGACTTAAGTTTGTGGAAAAGGACGTGGTTTGCCGTGGTCACATCATACAGTCCATAACTGTGGTTGGTAATCGATACTACTAGTGACGCTTATACGCATGCAAGACGTAGTCACAAGAGTCAACTGCCACAGAAAAAATAGACACAGCACAACTCGCTATGTTCGTTTGTGCGGAGAGAGTGACGGTATTACATAGCCTATGCTTTTGCTGCAGTAACACCGTTAATTTAAACAGCAGTGTGCACAAGTATCAGAGTGTGATGAAGGAATTGATGTAAAGCAGTGGTTCTTAACCTTTTTTCTGCCACGCCTCCCTTAAGTAATTGTTCTTTGTTTCAATTCAAGCCCCTGACTTTAAACAGGCTCTAAAAACTAATGTATTTATTGGTAAATTTATTGACCAAACTTCCCATATTGTAGGGCGCGTAGGGGGAGCGCAAACCAGTTGAGGATCACTGACATAAAGCTTTTTTGGGTAAATGGGCCCATTAAGCAAGCGATACGCCCAGGCTATTGCGAAAATGAGAAAAGGATCTCAAGTTGAACGGTTGGATACAAAAATCACTTACAGATAAAAAAAAAACGTATTTTAAATACTGCTGATGTGAAAGAGCACATTACATTAACATAAATTTTAAGAATCATTTTACAACTGCTAAACGCATTAAAAATGCGACTCCATTTTTATCTTTGCGTAGTGTTTGATGCTGCCTAGCCTATGCCAGGGTCGTGATAGCCTACGTGACAATGCTAAATATTCGGATTTATCCTACAAATCGCCGCGCATACTGCTTGCCATTCTGATATAAATGATGCAAGCCTACAGTACATTACCTAAAAGAATTACTAGGCAGTACATCAGATCAAGCATATTCAATCTTAGTTTGACGAATCGAAATTGTATTTTCAAATTGCAAAAGATAAAGAAAACAGGAAGCTTTCTCTTTATTCCCTGAAGCACATGCTTGATATACTGTAGTATGCACCTGGGATTGCCGTTGGTATTTTATTTCGACTGCAATGTTTGGTGTTATTAATGACAGTTTGATTGTTGTTACGATCTTACTAGCTGTTGTTACTTCGTATCTTTGAGGTTGCTTTGTACGAAATATCAGTAGTGTGTTGCACAAAGATTGCAACTGGATTAAGATAATGGTGATTACTTTCACTGCAAACTGCTTTCTGCCGGTTTTATCGAAAATTTTGGGCTGTAATTTGGGCTAGTTTGGAGTAATTTGGGCTGGTTTTGGGCTTGTTTTTTGAGGACATTGGGCTGTTTTTTAACCAACATCTGGCAACACTGACTACAAGTAACACTAGCTGGAGTCAGGCCTAGTTTAATGCGACCTTGCAATCAGTTCACCAAACGTTAGCAAACACAGAAAACAACCGATTAAGTCGACATATAGCAACGCGACGCTTGTCGCCAAGGCTACTACGTATGATACAGTAGTACAACACTCGTTGTCAAACTACCAACACCTTACAAGACCGCGCCTTCGAACGGCAGAACTGAATCGCATTAGTCGGTTAAACCAAAAGTATACACTGACTTCCCTCGAAGTCACTCAATCACTTCAACAGACAGCCAGAGCACAAACCAAGCGCTGTGTGCCCAGGGCTGAAACAGGGTTGAAACGTCACTGCGCGGAAAGAGCGATTGAAACGTCATTGTGGTTGAAACGTCATTGCGCGGAAAGAGTGAAATACTTCGAAAGTAACAGGAAAACCTGTCGTCAACACCTATTGTTGTTCCTTTCCACAGAAGGCAAGCACCAGAAATTTGGTCGTTGGTTTAGTACTGCAGATTTTACCGAAATCGCGTGACGTGGGATAAATCATTAAAACTATTTTACCGATTAATTTTTAATTTGGCTTTACAAATTATGTGACAGACCAACCCAAAACAGCTGAACTATGTAACGAAATTTTTCTAGATACAAAACTCAAAGCAACAGGGTAACCGGTTTATTCGCATTGCTGGACGAAAAGTTCCGTGTCACTCTTTTAACCAGGGCCGCGCATTGAATGACTTGCGTTGTTCTCAGCAAACAAAAATTTAACTTACGCTGCTGATAGCGTTAATATCTAACTTTTTGGCACCTCTAATCACTCCATAACTGTTTAGGCGAGTTTCAAGTGCCAGTGGAACCACACAATAGAACTCAGTTTAGTGCAACTGGAGCAAAAGGGGTAGAAATGAGTTTTGCACATCAGTGGACACATGAAAATCTGCCTGTACGCAACGCAGACGTGATAGGTGGCACTGGGGAGCACTGCATCAAAAACATCAACTTTAAATTTATAAAAATAAGGACAGGTTTTCATTATATTGTACATACACAACAACGGAACCTTCGATTGGGTTGCATGCGGCTCGCGGTTGGACATAGCCGTTCCAGGCCCAAGAACAGTGTTTCCCAATCTTTTTTTGGCTAGCGCCCCCTTTTCTGGCAAACAAATTTTTATCCCCCCCCACCATGCCTAGCACACATATCAACATAATTTTTTCGTATTCTACATTTGGAATGTTTGAAAATGATTAAAACAAGAATGAGTGCAAAGATGCATTTCAAACTTATTTAGCAGTTGTAAACTGTTAGAGTTAATGACTTGGAAACTGTTAGAGTTCGTTAAGGACTCGATTTCGTTTGAACAGCAGCAAACTTGGACAAGAAGGCGAAGATTGCTGATTTGGCTTTAATGAGGTTACCACCATTCCCCTGCAGTTGCAAATTAACTTCATTGAACTTCGTGATATCTGTGAACTGTGACAGCCAAGATACTGTATCTATGACACCCTTTGGCAGTCACCTTCTGTGTGCAGCAACAGGCGTACAAACTCTCTTCACCATTATCCGAGTGCACCACATTGCCTAAACTTAGCAGAACACTTCTAAACACTTTGGTGTCCTTTGATCAACCAATCCATTAATACTCTGCCACATTTTTAGTAAATTTTGCGTTCGTAGCAGTGCAGGATTGAATTTAATCTGCATATTTTAAAGTTTTT
>JGI24159J19872_10012591_pt1 | contig 11030 bp, 6 predicted proteins | sample Ectturendosymbi4_FD_19872 | JGI IMG/M metagenome (IMG submission 19872)
AAAAAAAACGGCAATGGCAACGCAGTGTCACAGTAGTTAAAGGTAGTAATTTACGAAAGCTTTCACAGTGATCCAAGCTTTACTTAGCCACAGGTACCAGAACGAAGCGCGCAAGAACACGAATTATGGTCGACTGTGTCATTGTATCAAGCGCTTACACAGCGGTGATGCGTTATGTCTATCGTCAAATATAAAGCATCCTCATGTTATTGTGAACAGATTGCGAAACGACGTACTACATCCAGAACAAGCGCTATCATCACAGCAAAGACATATTTAGTTGAGTGGATTTTTACTTGGAACACTGTCATGTACAGTAGATTCCGAACGTTTACACGATAACACCGAGATGCCGGCCATGGGCTGGGAAAGCTTCGAAGTTTACACATTATTGGTATCATGCAGTTGATTTTTTGAGCAGCCTCTAGGTATGCGATCTTTTGTTTAGGCAACGTTCATCGAAGTTATGCAGAACAATCTGTGTCAAGCTCATCGCGGAGCTTTTTTGTATAATTTGTTGCTGGTCGAGAAAAACAAAGCTCCTTTTAAGACGGTTAGTTGTCATTAACTTTGTCCCAACGGCTCATGCTGTAGTTGACTTATTCGCATTAAAAAGGGGAATATTTAGTGGAAATAGCAATACTGTTACTGGGTAGCGGCGTAGCAATTGCCTTCCTACAGGTTTAAGAGGCATTTGTGCGAATGCGTGACCGACATAAAAGCATGCAGCGTTGCTGTTTGCAGCAGAGTTGGCTCAGCCATCAGCCGGTGGAAGCCCATCTATGGGAGGAACTACAGTCCGCCTTGAATGAGTATTTTCTGAGCTTTCAGTTACTTTCGCGATCGTGTTTGAAACAGGCTGATTTTCCTTATTGGGATTGACAATGGACACCGCACGAGCTTTTGCAATATCTCGTCTGGTCCACGGGCTTGAAACAACTTGCTTCCCCGATAGATCTTTTATGACTTGATCCCAAACAAAACTTCCGTGCAACTGAAAAATAATAATAATAATGGGTGCTGCAATGGGAACAGTAGCGGGCAGCGATTACACCTATGAACGAACATCGTTCCCCTTTCACTGCCTTCTTGTCTATCACACAACATACTGTAAACATAATAACCAATCTTCTCTGTCAGTGACGGAGTTAGGGTTGGGGGACCCGAGGCAAGGCTGAAAAGGGGTCTTTCTGATGACGTCATCATACTCAGCCAATCATGATAAGACGTCTTGATCAAGCCTAGGAAGGGGGTGTGCAGGCCGCCCAAGAATACGTTCCTCAGCTACGGCATGATTGACGTAACCAAAAATGCAAAAGGGTATTCATGATACACAAACATGAAAGTGGGAAGACGAAGCTAGCAACACATAAAAGTTAAGCAATAGCAAGTTGGTATCGCTCCCCCTACTTCTCTAATTTTGCGCCCCATTTCTCTGCATTCACCATCAATAAACCAGTAGGTTTATAATATAACACACTTTCTCAATAAAAGAACGCTTACTTTCCTGAATTGCCATGTCCTTAAAGGATTCCATGAAACCACAGGCAACAACTAACCAGATGCAAAACGCTAATATGTTTTAAATTTCATCCTTTTAAGTTTAATTACATTCAAGAACATGCAGTATTAAACAAAGTGTTTCAAACTCTCGGTTGGCGTTGCGTTAATGTGCGATTCACCACGAACGGGATGTGCGCGATGAGTATCACCCATATTTACGTGGCACGAACAAGCAATTGTTGCTTGCTTGCTTGCTGTCACAGTGTGAAGCTTTGCGCACTTCACTGCAATTTACAATAGACTTAATTAGAAAGGTAAATTGAGTTTGATACACATTAATGGAGCACGAAACAGGTCTATGTTTGAACACAACAAAACTCTTGGAATTTCATAAGCAGCACAGCATGGGCCCGTCTTCAACAGTCGTCGACACTATATATAATGAGAAGCTTCATTCCCTGACAGTGAAAAAAATACGATTTGGTGTAAATTTTTGCTCGTACTTGATAGGGTCTTTTTGGAACAAATTGTAACCCGCAGTTTATTTTAGGTATTGAAGTTGGTTTGAAGCTTTTCCGTATTTGCACATTAGAGATGCTGATGGTAAGTACTCTGCCCCCAACAGCCACTGTAATGCGTAAGCACTCTGCCTGCACATTACAGTGGCTGTTGGGGGCCTCTTTGAAAACAGAGTACTTACACATTGCAGTTGCTGTTGGGGGCCCCTTCAAAAGCAGAGTACTTACGCATCACAGTGGCTGTTGGGGGCCTTTTGAAATAAGAGCACTTACCTTTGATATGCTTCGGAGTATATTATATGAATAGACAATAAGTTTCAAATTTTTTCACCAAAAATGAACAAAATTTACGCGTGAAACACCTCGACGGGCGCGCTGAAAAGGGGGGTCCGAGGAAAGTGCCTCGCTTGCCTCCGCTTAAACCCACCACTGTGCTCCTTTTCCTGATTGCAACCCCAAACATCATGTCAGAATCAGTCGCTGTATGGCATTCATGTGTTTGTGTTACAATGGCATATAAAAAATTACTCTTTGATATTAGCACTCGCTCAAACTTCACAATTCATAACTTCTGAATCAACACTGATCATTTTAAAAGCTATATCTCTAAACAGTTAGTACTAATTCGAGCTACCAACGCTGTTGCGGTTGGATTTGCAAAATAAAAAAACTGCAAAAAGTGGCTGAATTTCGCAAACTAACTTCATAACTATATTTATCCAGAATTTATCGAAAAATCAAAACGTCGGTTTCTCACTGCAGTTTTGTAAGTAGGTGGTGCAGTTGGCTATTTGGGAGATGCGTGCGAACATGAAGATCGTAAAAGCATCCGCTGGAAAGAAATATACTCGAGTGCTTCTACAAAACAGAAGACACACATACAAACTGGTATTTCACATCCAGAAAGTGCTGGTAAGAATACCATCCATACATTCAAAAACGCACCTTAAACCTCGTACATTGTAATCAAAATATCAATAACTTCAAAAGTCATGCAAAAATCCCTGATGCTCGCTTTATTTACCGTTGCGAAATGTGGGTAATAATCAGGTAAATCCAAGTATTTCCTTGCACACTAACAACTCACTTTTCCGCGAATAGGCTCGCTGGGATATGATCGGCAGTCGTAATCGTGCTTGTAAGAAATCTTTTCCAGCAAAATATCACCTGGGTCGCTTTTTCGTTTTGGTTTAGAGACAGGTACTGTATAAAAAACACGTATTGTTTTATTCATTATTGTCCTCATCAGGTAGTCAATTAGATCTTTTGAATGAGTGGCAATGCTCGAAACATTCGATTCCGAAAAATTTGTTTTTCTCCAAATTATCTGATGAAGCTTGTATATGTCATACCTGGGCCGCAGCCAGCTGAATTTGGGGGGGGCTAAATGGTTGTAGCTTATTGTTGTACTTAACAACTACAACACTTAGTGGCGCTTTCACAATGTTTTTGAAAATTTTGGGTGGGAATTGCGCGGTTTCCAGCCCCTGGTTGCGGGTTTGACGCAAATCTGGATGCATTTAGAAACACTTGATGTGAATCGTCAGAAACTCATCAAATTGATTCTGTGCAAATTTGTTTACAAAGCCATGCTTCACTCTAACTTCTCAACTTATTACACAAGTTTTTGATTTGTCTGTTCCTGAAAGTCTTTCGCATCCATTGTTAATGTTCAGATTGTATACACGCACAAACGTGATCTTGGAATGTCCATCGTTACCAAAAACAACAGAGTATATACAAATATAAAAGAATACATACAAAAAACAGCAGAGTGTAACGCAAAAATCGGCACATACATATTCCCGGCGTTGCAACGATGAGCGGGTTGCTGGAGTGTCTTGTTAAACCACGTTGGGGCGCATGTTGTTGATAATCTGATCGTTGGGTTGTATCCTTGCTGTACTTCGGTGCATGCGCCGATTCTTCATTTATCTGCGATGTCCACCATCGATTTTGTTCTCTGTCGGTTTCGGTTGTAGCCACGATGGAAATAGGCTGGTTCAAAGCCCTGACAAAAAATCAACTAAAAATAGTTGATGCAGCAAACTATGGCTCCTTTATAGATGATAGAATACGGAAAATGTCTTACCAAATTATTCCAAATGCCCATGTATCGCAATAGCAAATATAATTGGGTTTCTGTGCTAAGAGGCCACGTTCAGCCAGTCAGTGGTGTAGGCCTAATGTCAACAAAAAAATTCGGGAAACGCCCTATTAAGACATAGATGTAATTCGCTACAGTTAACTTAACTTGGATATTTTTGTGTTGAAAAATTTACGAAAAAGCTACAATCAAGGCGCCAATATTTTGGTGCCACATAAAGTAGAGGAACGCCGTACTCCCTGCACAGAGATGGAGCAACGCCATTCCTCCACATTCTTAGCGATTACACTACTGCAGCCAAGACAACTAAAGCTTAGTAAAATTGAAAAATAACTTTTAAAAATGAAAAATATATTCCATTTAAAGGTTCGATATGTATTGGACATCGATGTCGACAAGAAAAAAATAATTTGCACAGTCACAATGGCGGTTGTGATACTTAGTTTAGGTCTTTACAAGGTCACCTCTGCTTCATACCCGCCCCCCGGGGATAATAAGGCAGAAGAGACCAAACCATCGTCCGCTCTGCCACTTCAAGAAAAACGATGGCTAAAAACGTCTCCTTTTCAGGTGCTGTGAAAGCCGCATGTCTGCTCATGTCGAATATACAAACAATGCACTGCCTTTCTTACACAATTATGCCCGCAGAAACGCCTTTTCGCGGCACCGCATGTTTTCAGAAAAGGCTGTCGCGCAAATGGACGGATGGTATAACTTAGGGCAGTTATTATCATGAAATGCGCAACAACGATCAAGTATGGGTCGTCGCAACAAGGACCGCTTTCAAACTATAAGAAGGGACCCCGTTCGAAAAATCCACGAAAAGTTTCCCCACTTGCCATCCACAGGTGAAGGCTCCACGTGCTTCCGCTACGCGTCCGGAGAGGGAATGGACACATCAACGTAGACTTCTGTTCTGGGGTACTTGAGAACCACAGATGAACAGCAATAGTTCCATAAGAAGGTGATTGGAACTGAAAGATCAGTTACGAGGAAAATGTATCAACTGGCTGATGAAGCCAAATGATATCGTCTGGGTATTGTTGGCATTTCCCCGACTAAGTGTCTTGGTTCTGACACTATGGAGCTAGGTGATGGGTGGGAACTCTTCTTCTCCGGCGTTAAGCCAACACCGTTTGCCCAGGCTTGGGTGGAGATGCTCTTAAATCTCCAAGTGACAGGTAGTACTGATGAATAGATATCAATGTTAGGAAGGGCGTGCCTCTTGAGGTTTAAGTTAATAGACCGTTCCCTGTGTTCATTACAGACAGAGCTGTGGAGCTGGAACTCAAGCTTCCGACTCCAACTCTGGGTATCCAAAGTTTTTGGCTCCAGCTGCGGCTCCAATATCTAAAAAGTTTTGGATCTGGTTCCACCATGATTTGTTCCATTAAAAACTGAAAACCATTATATTATTTGCACAACTCGTTCCACAAACTAGGGCTGTGGAACCGGAGCCCAAATTTCGGAGTCCGGGCTTCGACTCCACTACCTGAAAATTTTTGGCTCTGGCTCCAATCATCCAAAATTGCTTGGATTCCGGCTCCACAGCCCTGATTAGAGATATAAGCTGGTATAAGTGGAAGTAACTAGTGACGCCTTGCGAAGGGTTAAAGTGAAGATCCTTTTGGTAGACTAAATGCACACATTGGACACGATGTTGTCGGTCAACATGGTGATGCGAACCTAAACAGAAAGTTTCTCGACCAGCTGTGCTGCGACAGATCGCACTGTGCATCATCAACACTTTCTTCCAACACAGAGATTTGCACGAGAACGCATGGTACAAAGATTCGTTGGACTAACGGTCACATGCTTGATTTCTGCACTGTTTCAACTGGCCTATTTTAATCAATGCCGCACGTTTGCGTCGAAAGGGTGCGTAATTATTGACCGATTAACATTTACTTATCCGCAACGTACTGTAGGTCTGGACTGGAACAACCACCAGACTAGAGCTTACGCGAACGTGCAGGAGCAAATGGTGCTACCGAATAAAGCGGGATGCTTTTGTGACCCAAGGATGTAAGAAAGACCTTTGCATATAGCGTTTCGTCCTTGTTCCGGGAGCTTCCGGAATGCACAGCAGACGTAAAAGAGGAGCGGCGGTTGTTCAAAGTGGCTTTCATTTCATCAGCCGCACGGGTGTGGGCAGAAGCGACTCGGCATGACAGACAGCAAAAAAGTAGCACCAGTGCAACCAGTTGGGCATCCGAAATGTTGAAAAACATTGTGAAAACGCCAATAAGCTTCTTAATTGTGAGGCACAACAACTTGCAACCATTTTGACTTCAGTTGTTTGCGGCCCTGAGAGCGTCCAGGAGGCGAAAGATGCTATACAAAAAAAGAATTGACCTATGCCGAATCTTCTTTGCATTGGCGATGTGCTGAGGCATAGAAGACTTCCGATCAAGCGGTCAAAAGTTCACAGTATAGTCTTGAAAGAATGTTGAACATAAATGGAATTCGCTGTGCTGGCAATCCAACAACGTTTTCTGGCAAATCTTCGCCGTCTCCTTAGCAAAAGAATTAATACTGCACGATCCATTAAAGACCAAAATGGTGTCATCATTAGCAGTGAAGGAGACATCCTTGGAAGGTGGAGAGAGTATATTAAAGATCTTCTGAACCCTCGCTGACAAGCCAGCAGACACACTGAAGGACACTTCTCGGAGAGGAAAAACATCCGTTACAAAACAGTCAACAATCAAACTTCTGGTTTAAAGCAGGTGTGCCATCATACTGCATTTTTATGTATGAGCAGTAACTAATCGACTCCCAAAGCTACCACAGCCAAGAAAAAAGCATCAACTGTTTCGTCATTTTACTACGAAAGGATGACTTTTGTACGAGGTCGCGTTGAACAGCATCTACTGGAACATCCCACATGGCTTGACGTAGTGTCATCAAAATATGCAGCCTTAATCCACCAAGACGTCAGCAACTTCAAGGGAGTTTAGTTCCCAATATACTTAAACTTCACGATACATTTCCCGTGACATTTCGGTCGCTTATACAAGGCGGGCGCCATGGCTGCATCACCACTAGCCTAATCGGCGTTTTGTTAGTTTGCAACAAGGGTTTAACTTTTTATATCAATATTTTTCACTGCAGTATGATGCACGGCGTTTGGTCCGAACCGGCAGTCTTTTAATTCTGACCAAATAAACTCCTCAGTTCATTGTTTCCATTGCAATCGCGTGTTGTTATTCTACCGACAACAACGTATATGGTACTACCGCCACTTTATTGCTTAGGCTTAAAAACCTCATTTCATTGTTTATTTTCATTATGCATGTCAGGATGAGTATCGCGTATTTGTGTTCGTTCTCGAACGACTTGCTATCTATGGAGTTAGCATTTGTAGGATGAAAATGAGAAACTGATGCATGAAATAAAAAGCTATGGAGTTGTGTGGATTAAGAAAAACGCAGAAATTGAAATGAAAACTGTGAATTCGTATAAACATAGTTTGCAATACCTGGCAGGTCTTCGGAGTGCAGTCGAAATCGAGCTGTTCGCTAAACACTTCAAACTTCGTCGTATCTAGTATCAGCACGAACTTGTAAATGTTACCCTTCCTGGCAACGTTCTGCATTGGAGCAGTGATTATATATAGGCCAGGAGTGTCCAAACGTTGTTCAGAGGGCCAAATTTTATCATGCAATGGCGCCCGCGGGTCAGTACTACCGTATGAGTACGAGTATTCCTTGAAACAAGTTGGCACAGTCCAGGTATTTCGCTCAGGGTTCAAAGCATAAACGCCCCTTCGAAACGGCTTTCGTGCTCATATTCGTTCTCGGCATATCAAAACACAACGGGAATTGGTCTAAGTAGCGAGAACCGCCGTCACTCCGACACAAAAGCGTAAATCAGGCTTTGGTGAGCCGTACGCAAAACAATCTGAAATCAAAGCCGCAGGCCGTGTTGAACGCGCCCGGGGGTGGCACATTGGACACTTCTGATACAGCAGCAAATTCCATTCGATGACAACTTCGAACCAACTTAAACTTGCTTCAAGCAAAAGTATTGTTAGGTAAAACTTCAAGCAGAACTGTTTGATCTGGACGACAGAACGCTCCATCTTTTCGTTCGGAAGGAATAAGGGCCTACTGCCTCGTTACGCCATGATAACACAGCTTCGAGCTCGACGCTATACAGTTTGGTTGAGTTTTGCCGATAAGCTTTATTAAAATCTAGAGCTACTGCGTATAAACCGCTGTGGAAATATACAAGCGTAGCTCCAGACAACGTAGATGCACCTTTGGTTTTCCTTTCAGCGTTTTGATGTATTTTTTGCAGTTTTTGTATTTCATTATCCTTCTTTGTAGCAAAAACATTACGTGTGAATACCAATGTCTTCACAGGTTCAACAACAGTGTCTATAACTATTTTTACATGAGAACAGACGCGGATTTACATTTAGGCTAAAAATGCTTAAGCCTAGGGCTCCCAATTTTGAAGGTCCCCAAAATTTTGCGAGTAAGTACAATTTCCATCATTTTTAAGCAATTGTATTTGTATTTCTGTTTTGGTTAAACGCACGTTTTTTACTATGCCGCTAACAAAAGATCTGTATAGATCAGGGTCTCCAAACTTTTTCATCCGAGGGCCACATAAGTTATTACACAACAGTGCGAGGGTCAGACATCTTGCGTAATGTGATTGTTTCGGGATATTTTACATCCTACCAAATTGAAAAGTTTTTCGTCATTTAATTTTTCATTATTCACAAAATGTATTCGCGGACCTTATTTTGGAGACCCTGATGTAGAAGAATGAGCGCAAAGGATTGAAGTGAATGATGATGAGTATTCTTTTTTTATGGCGTTGAGACTTGGTTATTGTTACGTATAATGTGTGGAAGAAAACGCCTGAATGCTTATTTAGATTACACGAGGCCAGTAAGGTACTTTCGTTCAGCCCGGGTCTATCTCTTGCTGCTTTTTATGGGTCAGATACGGGATAAAGGAGTAGCTAAGGCTGCAGATATTCAATGGCGCAAAATGCAGTGGCGTATCTGTGCGAAATGGCGCCGATGGCAAAGTTGAAGTGTGCGCCCTTTCTAATAATTTATATATTATACATAGGCACAATTTTTACGAAAGTTAAAGCATTAAGAAAATAAATGTTTTAAAACGGAAAATATTTGTATTTATTTTTGCTTCGAATTTTCAGTAAATAAGATATAAATTACCCATAACGACCATAACATAATTCTACACTCATTTATTATTATTACGAAGATTATCAAAACTTTCAAATAACAACATTCTTATAATTTGTAGGCCTACGTAGTGTTGCCTGACAAAATTGTACATCTCAGAATAAAATCAAACAATACATTGCAACTGCAAACGACAATTTAAAGACACACTTTTACTTTGAATTGTACAATGAATTATTTAATGCAAGTCATGTATCAGTTTTGTTCGAAAAAGACAATTCCATCGATACATTAATATTCCAGGCTTTTCCGGTTAATTTCAAAAAAATTGCCCCTTTCCTCATCAAAGCTAGATCACACAATCTGCCCTGACTTACTATTAGTCATTGAAGCACGGAGGTATGAAAGGACCAGTTTCAGTTTACCTTTAGCGCCTCCAAGAATTTTGTTCGGAAGGGGCAGTCAATGACGTCGTCAGTCACTGACGTCGTTTTGAGTCCGACTGTTCCCTCCGTTTATTTTCTTACAGTTGAAAATTAATGTAAAACACCAGTAAAATTCTTAGCAGGTTTGTTTCGGTCGGGGGAGGCATGCTGCAAAGTCTTTCTATTCTGTATACTGAACACGCTTTAGCTGGAAAGGTGACAAAATTTTCAGCGATTTTGTAGACAAAAGTTCTGTCGATCGCCGACTATGTGCAGTAACAGGCTGCTAGGTGTCCTAAGAAGTACAGGTGCTTTATTCAGAGCCAGCTCTTGATACTTGGCAAACCCTGCATTTGCACAGGGTACTTAATAAATATGTAATAGGAATGTGGTCAGATAACTTCACCGCTGCCTTTTTCGTTGGTTCCAGTGCGGCTGTTTTTATTCCTGACATCGACGGAATTCAGAATAAACTAATATGTTTATGAACTGGAACAACTTGTTTAGTGAATACAGCGAGCACGTGTAGTGCTAATTCGTATGGCATCAGTCATCGCAAACCTTCCAGAATGGCCCCCAATTTCAAACAGCCTAGGGCCCCGAAAATGAAAATTCGCCTCTGCATGAGAACATATAAACAGCGTCACCTAGAATTCCAAATCGTATCCTTGTCCCAACAAAATGTAATGAGTGAGACTATATTTCTCCTTGTCTTAAATCAGAGCGGGGCGTTACGACTCCGTGGTGCGTATTTTGAGATTGCAAGAGCGTCGCAAGCTTATATCCATCATCACTACCAAGCTTTTGGGATTAGAAAAAACTGCTCAAATCCAATCGCCGCACGTGCAAGTGACTCTGCAAGAGGTTGGAAGCAGTGCGTGCAGTGAAGTATCAATAGCTATATTGATTTCAGCAGTGAAGTAACAGTTACTTTGCAAATGACAATCTGTGAATATTTTTATGCAGTGCATCGTTTTATTTTATGCATAGGATGAGTGTGTCGGGATTCCATACAAGGTGGGAAGCAGTGTCTTAACGCAAAGCAGCCTGCGTAGAATTGTAAACTGGCCATGGCTTGGAATCAACTTACCCAACCAAACACAGCTTCATTCTCCCGTGAACTCAAGCTAAGAAGAGCAGGGAAAACAGGGCTTGTCTTGTCAACTATGAAAACGTGTGCTAGTTGTCACAATCCTGCCAAAAACGTTTGCCAAAAAATACGAATGACTTTTTAGTTCAAAAGTCGTGAAGGTCCTTTCTATTAATCGAGGTCTGACAAGATTGCGGTTTGTGCCCTTTAACTAACAAAG
>JGI24159J19872_10012592_pt1 | contig 11029 bp, 12 predicted proteins | sample Ectturendosymbi4_FD_19872 | JGI IMG/M metagenome (IMG submission 19872)
TATTTCCCTATGACAATCTGGAAAGAGAAAAATGAATAAGGTCATCGGTAAAGGTTTTAGAAGCTGCCGCTTTGTTTCAACAATTGTGAAACACCCTGTACTTTAAACCTAACTATGCTCCTCTTTCGTTGTCTGCTTCTGTGTTTCCCACCTTCTGTGAACACTGAGCATGGGTGGAATTTAGGGGAGGTGAACGAGAGACGGTCACCTCGGTTCCTCTCTATTTTTCATGCCACAGGCACCCTATGAGAGTTTTGTACTTAGTTTTTGCCTCTTTTTTTGGTCGTAGACCAATTTTCTATGAATGGCCAAAAGTAAGTCAATTTGGTCACCTGAAACGGCCTGGCTAGTGAATATTGTTGCGATTGGAAACCCGAGCAGCACGTGCGCAAAGCTTCACTGTGGCAGCAAGCAACAATAGAGATCATGCGTTGCAATCTCTCATTATTGCTTGCTCGTGCCACGCATACATATTTATGTTCTTCGTGCACATTCTGTTCATGGTGAATCACACAATCAATGCAACGCCACTGGAGAGGTTGCACAATATAACACCTGAAAAGGCAGGCTAGTGAATACTGTTTCAGTAAATTTTAATGCTATTATAAGACATATGACTGAAAGATCTAAGCAAAAAAACAGGTTTTGGCATTGTTCTATTAAATACTTACTTTAATAAGATGCAAAGTAAGTCATATGTGTTTCAAAATAAATCAACAATTAGTTTGTGCAAATGTGCCAAAGCAGGTTCCTCAACAACTGCTTTGGGGCACCCTTCTGAGAGTTTGCCTCAGCTAATATCCACCCCAGTCTGTGCGAGGTCTGTGAGGCTGGATTTTCATCCCTTGTCCACATTTAAAGTCAAAGAACAGACTGGACGTTAAGAATAGCATGAGATTACTTCTCATCAACATGCCCCTAAAAGTTTCAAGACCAGTTGCACAAATGAAAGCTCAGTCATCCCACTGATTAGCATTGGTGCTGTTTTTTTTGCATAAGAATGTAAATACAGTGAATCCAACATGCAAAATCAAAGTGCTTCCTTTCTTGTCGATTGTTATTTGAGCAGAACATCTTTAGAGTTACAGGTAATGTCTGGGGCGAGTGCTTATGTAACATTTCCAATGGGGTCACAAGATCAAAAAGATAGGATCCACTGTTCTAAAATAAACATCAAACTTCCAAAATAAAATGCTCTTCTGCTTGCTTGGTTTAGTAATTTTTCTTCAAGGTCAAGAATTACTTAGTGTGAGTCCAAATAAAGGAAAGTGTAGGAAGAAAATTAAGTCCTGAGCAAGATGTTATGTTGTATTTAGCTAAAGTGAACTTATTTTGTCACATTAGTTATGGTAATAGCATTTTACTGTTGTACGTAGCCCCCACATTTTAAGCAGTTTGGTGGCAGGTGTACTACATGTGCTGTCCACAGATATGGCAGAACAACTGCTACACATGTGCTGAAGTGTCCACAGAGTTTATGTTTCACTTCAAGGTTTTTGTAGTAACCAAGTTCTTGATTAAGGCACTTCATCTTTTCCTATTTTGTTTCATATGTTCAAGTTTATGCCACATTTCTAGAACTGCTTCAACTTTTGCTTTGTGCTTTGCAATCTGTAGGTCTGTCAGTGGTATCACAATATGACTGCCATCAGCATCTGAAAGCTTGGACATTGACTGTGCTGCAACTTGTCTGCAAATCTTATTAAAAAACAAATGCTGTTGGTTGTCCATGATTCATCATTTAATTTACATGAAATATCATTTTGTTTAGTTGTTACAATAGAACTCCTTGAGTCTCAAAAAATTCCAACACAGTCTGGTGTTTCAGGCTACTGTGCATCATTGCCAGTACACATTCAACACATCTAGCTTAAATGTGCATTTTGTGCAGCTATCGTCACCAGTGACCAGCTTAAGTTCATTACTAATCAACTAACAACTGTAATGTAACAAATCTCAGTAACAACCACAGTACGTTTCTATCACAATCAACTCATGACCCAGCTGAGCGTGGTCCAAGAACAGGCGCACAGGCCACATGTGGCCTGCGGACAGACTTTTAAAGGCCCGTGAGCATTCTCAGTATTGATTATTGCAATTTTGATTAGAACAAGCATAACATCTGTTAATAATAATGCACAATATTAACGGCATTACACTAGTAGGCTGTTGTAGACTAAAGTTCGCAATAGCAAACTATTAGCTTTATTGAACTGAATGCGAACAACTCTGAATAACAAAAGAATATTGATGAGTCGGACAATACTCCAACAAAACCGAACAGTACGCTGACAAGCTACCAAATGCAACGCCCGAGAACGAATCTCAAAACACATAGCATTCAATCAAGTGAGCGGCACACTTGCAGCGGGCACAATGCGCAAACTAATGATTACTTTACAACATAGGCCTAGAGAGTTTCTAGAAATTAGTCAGCAAAGATAGGTTTCCCAAAATGATTTTGCATTAAAAATGGACTTGACGTTTGGAAGTGCATACATGCGTGAGAATCATTTCTACCATGAACTAAGTCAAATGTAAAAACAGAAATTGAATGGCAGACAACACCGGACCATAGTATCTGGCTTGCTGCCACTAACATATTGGTTATAGTAAAGAACGATAGTGTTAGAGAAGCCTCAACCACAGGCATCACACTGATAGAGATTTGTAAAAAATATCATTTCAAAGACACACTCACTTAACTCACCTATTTTCCCTTTTCAATGTTCAATCTTGTGATTCTGTTTGTTTTATATGCCATTTTGTTGGAAGTGGTCCACGAGTTGTTACGCTTTTGTAAAACGACCCGTATTTCAAAAGTTGGACCCCGCTGATAAAAACTTCTTGTGTTGGGAAAGTATAATACCAAGCATGACTGCCAAAAGACAGTTATTAGTTCATTTGTTCACAATCGTGACTTTTGTCTATTAACTAAGCAAGCAGAAAACAGACTGGTACATGAGAGGCTCAGCCACTGAACTGGGGCAGTTTCAGTCAAATCACATTGTGTTGTCACCAGGGTTGCGGAGTCGGAAGTAAAATGTCTGAATCCACCCAGAAACCTCAGACTCCTTGCGACTCCAACTCAGTAATCCTGGTTGTCACACTATGCTTGCTTATTCTGATTTGTGTATTAGCTGTGCCAGTTATTAATTTCTGTTCAGATTTTTTGGTGAGGAAATTTACTTGCTACTCGTTTTGATAGATAAGTTTTGTAATGAATCTGTTGCAACCGCTTTTATGAAATACAGCATGAAGTAGTAAATCAACATATTTTATGGAAGTGAATGTTCTGTGGTCATTGGTGTTGCAAAGAAGTTGTCAATGGTGTCATCCATGTACTGAATCGTAATTTCAGTTCCCAACTATAGATGCTGTTGTGTTTGCAGGTATTTCGCGTTCTCTTAGTGTATCTTCTGGACGAAGTGCAGCCGCAACAAAAAAGCGGAAAATAGCCAACAGCAACACTGGTCAACGTAACGTTGTGTTGGTCGAAGGAGCACGAGTACCTTTTTTGATGTCAGGCACACAGTACGTTTTGCACTGAGTGTCACATTAGATTACAGGATAATCAGTGCATGAAGTGTTGATGGGATGAGTTAATTAAAAAGATTTGAATTTGCTGTATCAATTTGTGTCATTTCATGTAGTTTGTCAAGAAAGCATGACGAAAGCGTGCAAATGTGATTTATGGAATTTCAGGTACAATGATTTAATGCCTCATGACATGCAGAGAGAAGCATTCAAAGGGCTCTTGAAGAAAACAAATCTTCCTAAAGACAGCATCGATTACGTTGTTGTGGGGACTGTCATTCAAGTATGTTGTTTGTGAGTTGGATTGTTACGGTAGTGTTTGTCTGAGTATATTATTATGTAAAATTATTGAGAAGTAAACAAATTTCAGTAAAAATGCAGCCTGTGTAACATAGTTCACTGTAAGCTTAAATAAGAATCAGCTGCCTTTGAAAAAATTACAAAACATTTTGACCACCTGCTTCACGTCTAAATGGGAAGTCTTTCCTGAGAAGAGTAGTGAGGTGGAAGCAATAATGCTATTTATGAAGTTTCTGTGGCGTGCTAGTTTGTCATTGCTATTGTCAGAAACATTTTCATAAAGTGCATAGTTATCAAAAATGTAAAAACTTCTGTCCGAATGCCTGAAATGTGTATGCATGTCAGAACGAAAGTTGCTTAAGATTTGAGAAATGCTTTTGAGGCTAACCATAAGTATTCGCAGGAATCAAAAACTGCGAATATTGCTCGAGAAGCAGCTCTTGGTGTGGGCATATCCAATCGAACACCTGCTCACACTGTCACACAGGCTTGCATTTCATCGAACCAAGCAATAACGACTGGTAAGGTGAAATGTCATCTAACAGCATTTGCAAGATGATGCGATGACTGATGTCTACGTTCACTTCACAAACACGCATTGTTACGCTTTCTTTGTTGATTGTTTTACACAGACATGGGTAATCGTAATCGATTAAACTGACCAAAAATGTCATGTAATCGTAATCGACGATTACTTTCACGATTAAACTTGGAATACTTCACGCTACGTCACTGTGCGACGAATCGCGGATTTGGAGGCAGGGTTTCCTCCGTTGTCACAGGGTTGACAGGCAGTCATAAGGAAAACAAGCCGGACCAACCCTTAAAAAATGGCAAATAGCACCAGAAAAGCCAAATACAAGATAATTGCACAACGACACCTTTGAAACACCCAAACGCTCTTTTACAAGGCAATATATACATCTTTTATACATAAAAAGAATAAAGCTGACTCCATTAATCAACTTCTCGAAACCTTTGCTCTTGCTGAATAGTAACCTGAAACTGCATACCTACGAGCATGAAACAATAAAACAAAAAATTATGAATTCTCGTGCAGGGTTTCCAATTAAAATTTAGCATTCTGTGTCCAGAAATCGACATAAAAATCTAATTGGCCAAAAAAGTCTGCCTTTTTATAAAAATAAAAAAGCCAAAAATTTGGCCTCAGAAAAGCCAAACTGACAACCCTGCTTTGCCATCGGTTGTTATGGTTATGTCTCAGGGGAGGACACTTGCACGTCTGTGCGCGTTAAATCCAAATAGTCCCGCGGCAAGCACACCGTTTGGTAGTGAAATCTCGTTTTGTTCCAGCCAACAACTGTGCCGTCTGTGGGCGTCGTTGAAGAGCTCCACCTAGGTGATCTTCGGCAGCAGGAGTGTTATCGTTACATTACAAAGAGAGGTGTTGGTTTTATTTGTTCATATTCAGAGCGAACCTATAGATTTAAGTGCTGCTGTGCAGTTATATATATAATTGCATTAATTGGTGGAGTATGAAGACACCACAAGGGTGACGCAGCCGAATCTGATCGCAATTTACTTTGCTAGGAAATCGATAGTGTAACTTTTTTCGGAGCAATGGTGTAATCCAAGTCGAAAGCACCATGCCATTTGACAGTCTTGCAAGTAGGGGGAGTGCAACCGGGCAGTTGCACCCCCGAAATTTTCAAAAACATGTTTAGTTGTTGTTACAGATTTTGCCCTCCAAAAATATTATCTGGTTGCGACTCTGCCATTTGAAACTATATTTCCTTCTATCCTGTCCAGTATGCAAGCATATGGTCAAGCTGCGCGTTGAAATTACCGTTTGGGTTGAAATTGAACTTAACCTATCCAGCAGGATCCTCAAACTTAACACGAAGAAGCGTGTTTTGATTTTCATGTCTTTGGCACATTTATAGACCAAGCTAAGAAAGTACAGCCTTAAAAATTATTAACTCCTACACGATATACTGTGAAATTTTGCTTAAAGTTGTCGAATTAAAGTTGAAGTGTTTCCAGGTTTATTGGGGAATTATTTTTGTTATGTACATCTGTGCAATGAGATACTTTGCAAAGTGAACTTTTTATTGAATGTGTTCGTTGCGTTCTTTGTGCACAGGGCTGAGTTCCATTCAGAATGGCGAGAACGATGTGGTCTTGGCGGGAGGTGTTGACTTCATGTCTGATGTTCCAATCAGATACAACAGAAAAATGAGAAAAATGATGCTTCAGATGAATAAGGTCTGGCTCAAGTCTTGTCACTTGCTGGTTTAATTTATCAAATGCTCCTGTCGCGTTTTACGCGGAAATTCGATATTTAATATTTGTTATTGCAGTATATCGTGCAGGACACGTTAACAAATCTCGTTGCGGCAATTGCTAAAACTTTTTGATGTTTTTAGACCAAATCTACTGCAGCGATGTTGGGAAAAATCGGAACTATTCTTGCGAGCCCAGTCAAGTACTTCTCTCCAGAGGTATATCTAAGTTATTTGGTAATTTTAAATGTGGTTCTGAATAACCTGCTTGCTACTGGTGCTACCCACGTCAGCTGATCTAAATAGGCGCTAAGATTTTTAAGAAATTGTGTTGGAGCTTTGGAGGATTTATTATCTACCGAAAACGCGATTTGTAACCTTGCATCAGCGTTGTTTATCAGTAGTATCCGATTTTATAGGTAAGGAAAGCTGATATATGTATTTATGATGCGCATGCAGCTGCCTGCTATCGCTGAGTTCTCCACAAACGAAATTATGGGTCATTCTGCTGATCGACTGGCAGCCGCCTTCGGTGTCAGCCGACAAGCCCAAGACGAGTACGCTCTCCGGTCTCACACTCTCGCCAAGAAAGCAACGGATGAAGGGAAACTGTCGGATGTTATCCCGTACAAAGTTCCAGGTACTGTCGACTTGCACCACACCTCTAACACCCGTTTGGCTCGCGCTTGATGCATAAGGATTTTGAAGCGGTTGTGTCTGCGCGTTTCCACTGCTTCGTTCTTTTTGGCTGTAGAGGTTTCCTCATTCATTTTCATGCCCGTTTCTCATCTGTAATGAATTTGGCAGGAGTGGCTGAACCGGTGACAACGGATAATGGGATCCGGATCACCCCCGTGGAAAAAATGAAGAAAATGAAACCAGCCTTCATCAAACCGCACGGAACTATCACAGCTGCGAATTCATCGTTTTTAGTAAGAAAATTTAAGCTGCTGGATAGCGTTGCAAGCCAGGAACTTAATGCTGCATTAGTTACTTTATCTTGAGCTAAACTTTTGCCCGAACCAAGTCAGACTTTTTATGTTTTTACGAAATAAAATACCTGTTCAAAATGTTCGGTCATTTTATGATTTTCAATAGTGATATACCGGAATCAACATGTTCGTTTCCATGCGGGTCGGGCCGAAAATATAACATCTGGACGGAACAGGAATTATTTTTAACTTCATTTTGTTGCTGTAATTTTGTTAGACATGCACTGAAAGCCAAAGTAATAATAGATTGCAACCTTGATAAATTTGACTTGCAACTAGGTTTGGAGGGCAAGGCATTTTGTGCAAGGCTATAAAACTTTTCTATTATGGAGTTTTACCAGTTCGTTTAAAGCAGGGTGACTGTTTGACTCGCGGGCCTCCCTGACTTGAAACTCGACATCGTATCGGGACAAGATGGATAGATTGTTTGTGTAAGCTTGTATTTGTGAGATGTGAATGCCACGACATGAAAGGTTTGTCTTTCAACATGTAGCGAAGCATGATGATGTGAGGCTCATGGCAGAAGGTATTTTATACATGTATTTCACAACTCGTCAAAAAAGTCATCTACTGTAGTGAGAACGGTCTTCGATTTACGACTGGCTTTTAATGTTCACGATACCGAACGTCTCTGCAAACGCACATAGGTTGAGTCAAGAAATGTCAGGATTTTCTGCGCTATTTCCCGAGGTTTGAAAATACACTTTCATTAGTGGAACTTAAAAACGAAATTGGGAGAATTGAATGTCCCATTACAGACGACTGAAGACCAATCATTTCCATTTGCAGCTGCTGTAGATCTGTTTCAGAGTCTTGTGTCAGGATGCACACAACCAGCTGTAGCGACACGTCAATTTTTTCAAAATTGGAAAACCGACAACTGAGTTCTCTGTGCAGGTCGTCCAGTGCCATGCTGCATTTCATCATATTTCGGCTGGCCTTCCTCACTGTAGCTAGTGTGGAAAATTAATAAAAGACTTGTTTGTTTGAAATATGTCTGCAAAATAGCAGTCAGCTTGGCAGGGTTGCTACGCATTCTGGAAAAAAATCGTCACTTTCCAATCTGGAAAAATTTTTTTGATCTGTCATTATGGAAGAATAATTTTCCCGACTTGATCTTTTGACATACGTTTTCATAATAAAGGCTTACACCTTCAGTGCTTTTCCAAGTTTTTGAAAGTATTACGAGTCAGTGCACCGCAAGATGCCGTTCAGTATTAAGATTTTGCAAATGATCTGTTAGGTTGAGTCACACGAAGGCCAATTATTAAAAACACTAGTAAATGTGTTTTTATTAAAGAGCAAAGTGAAAAGTGGAGCCGAGTTATTTATCCATTACTTTGCCTTAAGGTGACCTGCTAACAAGAAAAATCCTCAAATAAGAACAATTTTGTCCCCAAAGTGCAATCAATGAAACGTCACGTATTTTTCAAACTCAATGGGGAAAACTACTTCGAAAAAATAAACAAATACACAACAAAAACGGCCGTCGCAGCGTTTGTAATATAACGCTTTTGTCGAATTAACAACTAGTATTGTAGTCAGTTAGGAAGTTTTATTCGATAAAGCTACCGGCAATTTCTATTTAACGATCCGGAATGACGACTTACTGCTATTGAGTTGCGACCCTCTGTGTTTAATAACATTTTTTAATTTAGAGTGACGGAGCCAGTGCAGTTATTCTCATGGAAGAACAAAAAGCGAAGGAACTGGGTTACAAACCCAAGGCATATCTCAGGTACCTATTTGAATATGTCGTGAATAGAATTTCGCCGTAATTCTTTTCTTGGTTACTTTAAGTAATTTTTACAAAGTGGTTGAAAGCTCAGCTCCGACCCTTCGCTGAAACATTGTTTAGGCATTACACCTACGTTTCCCAAGATCCGAAAGATCAGCTTCTACTTGGACCGGCTTACGCCACTCCTAAAGTGCTGGCTAAAGCAGGACTTTCCGTGAACGACATCGACGTTTGGGAATTTCACGAAGCGTTTGCTGTAAGTTCCAGCGTCACATGAATCTCACAGGGTTGTCTTGTTTGCTGAACACTTTCTGACGCTAGTGTCTATTTGCAGGGGCAAATCCTGGCCAATCTTACTGCAATGGAGTCTGATTACTTTGCTCAAAATCACATGAACAGGAACCAAAAGGTGTGTATGAGAACGCCATATGTGGCAAAACATACCGTATATATTTTGCTAACAAGTGGCACGATTAACTTCAACGGGTAAGTTCATGTCCTTTACAGGTCGGAGCCCCCCCACTTGAGAAGTTTAACCTTTGGGGAGGTTCGCTGTCAATCGGACACCCGTTCGGCGCCACAGGTTGTCGGCTGCTCACAACCGCTGCGAATCGACTGTTCGATGAAAATGGGCAATTCGCGTTGCTGGCCGCCTGCGCTGCTGGGGGTTTGGTGAGTGGTACAATATCTATGGTGTTTGTTATGTTGTTGAAAAAGTCTTCCGGTTTTAACTTTTGCTTTTCTCTCAGGGCCACGCGATGATCTTGGAAAGGTATCCGAACTAAACACCACCCAACCTTCTGCTCATACTTCTCTTGTTTTTTTATTGGGAATAAACGATGCTCTTGTGCAAGCGTTCAACGTGCATGAGCTATTCGCATTTCAGAGTTGTTTCTGCCAGGATGCAATTTTTTGTGTAATATGCGGCGCACTGAAAATAAAACTAATTTTTTGTTGAATTGTCTGGTAACTTCCTGTTTTATTGTTGCTTCGGTGAAGATGCATTCCATCGTCGGACGAGGGAGGGGGGCATCGCCTTATCATTCCAAAGCACTGGTGGACAGAGCAGGATTCAAGGTTAGGGGGGCCCGGGGCAATTTTTACTGGAGGGCCCCTATGACGTAATTCACGACGTCATCGTTTGTAAGAATTATGTTTTCGCTGATTCGCAAGGTTCACGTTTGTTTTTTCCGGTAGTCGAGAATGTGCTTACTCCAAGGGCGTACGCAAGGGGGTGGTTTTGGGGTTAACCCCCCACTTGAGCTTATTTTGCAAAAACTTTATTATAAGGGAAGTGTATAGGACTTGATTTTTTACAAAATTAAGGGGAGTGTGTGTAGAAGAATATGCATATTATGTCAACAAACTTCGCTTGAAGACATACATGAATATGACGTCAGATTGTGACGCCACAAACAACGCACCCCAAATACAAATGACCACCATCTGCCTCTGAATGAAACCCCCCCATGAAAATTTTCTGCGTACGCCACTGGCTTACTCAAATGCACATACAGTTAGCTGCGAGAAGAGAATTTATGATATGGATGCTAGAGTGTATTTTTTTACTAAGAAAAAATATTCCACAGGCTAGAGAGTGACTCGGCAAGAAACAACATTCATCCGAACAACAGGCAGAAGCCAGAGATTGCCAACAAGACACCGAAAAAGTAACATGTCAATATAACCAGCCAGGCTGAGTGTGAAAGTTGTTTCCAAGCTAATGCCTTGATTTTCATTTTCAGGTGCTGTGGTTAGCGCCACTGCTTTAACGTTGCTGCTTGAAAGTTTTGCTAGAAAAAGCGATTCATTCGCGGCGTTGTAGCTAAGACTGCCAGATTCTTGCGCTTTTTCTTAGAAGCTTTGCGCTTTTGATTGATGACATTGCAGGTTTCGGCATCGTGCTAGCTAAACACTGCAATCTCGTTCTCTATTCTACGAATCGACTGATTAAAACCCTTTCTGACGGATCACGCAATAACATGTGGTGTAAATGGCTAGAACAGCTTCATGTGTTTATGATGTAACACAACCATAGTAGCCAGCGCATCGGAAGAAAAGTGCTTTTCCACCACACATTACCCTTATGACGAAACAAAGGTTCAGTTCGGCTGCGGCAACATCGAGACTGCACCAGAAGTTCGGGAACATTGACACCAGTGTTGCCACTTCTGATATTTTAACATGACATTAGATGTGATGTTCTCAGATAAATTCGG
>JGI24159J19872_10012596_pt1 | contig 11028 bp, 8 predicted proteins | sample Ectturendosymbi4_FD_19872 | JGI IMG/M metagenome (IMG submission 19872)
CACTAAATACAGTATTCCTTGCTGTATTTATACAGTATTCCGATTTGTAAATACAGTATTCCGATTTGCTTGAAAGGATCCGTGACAAAGGCCTGCGCGATGTCGGTTGAGAAATGCACATTTGCCCAGTCAAAGTGGCTTATTTGGGACACGTACTATCCCGAAATGTGTTTCCCGAGCCGGGATCCAAAGGTCAACGCCATCAAGGATACGCCAGCGCCACATGACGTGTCCACATTACGTTAGTTTCTTGGCTCCGTGCAATTCCACACCAAATTTTGCCATCCACATTTTCTACAGTGGCAGAACCGCTTTATCGTCTCACCAGGAAGGCAGCCTTTGGGCATCGGGGTCAAAAGAAGCAGCATTTCACTCTTATCTGCAGCTGATGTGCTCGTTTTCTTTGGTTCGTCCCTTCCGCTAGGAGTCGCCAGAGATGCATCACCCGTCGGGATTGGCGCCACATTGTTTCACAGCCATCCGGACGGAAGCGAACGACCAATGGAGAACATTTCGAAATCGCTTGCGACCAGTCAGCGCAACTACAACTACATTCAAAACGAAGCTTCGGCTATCATCTATGAATTGAAGAAGTTTTGAGGCTGATTGTGCGTCAACAAAATAAACTTTCTTCCATGTAACTACCGAAAGAACTTCTTTAGAGCAAAGATGATAGCCGAAGCTTCCTTTTGAATCTGGTTGTAGTTGCGCTGACTGGTCGCAAGCGATTTCGAAATGTTCTCCATTGGTCGTTCACTTCCGTCCGGATGGCTGTGAAACAATGTGGCCCCAATCCCGACGGACGATGCATCGCCGTCGAAAACTAGCGAAAGGGACGAACCTAAGCAAACGAGCACATCAGCTGCAGATAAGAGTGAAATGCTGCTTCTTTTGACCCCGATGCCCAAAGGCTGCCTTCCTGGTGAGACGATAAAGCGGTTCTGCCACTGTAGAAAATGTGGGTGGCAAAAATTTGGTGTGGAATTGCACGGAGCCAAGAAACTAACGTAATGTGGACACGTCATGTGGCGCTGGCGTATCCTTGATGGCGTTCACCTTTGGATCCCGGCTCGGGAAACACATTTCGGGATAGTACGTGTCCCAAATAAGCCACTTTGACTGGGCAAATGTGCATTTCTCAACCGACATTGCAGGCCTTGGTCACGCAGATTCTGTACATGTGCTTCCGGTGCTGACCTGCTGAAAAAAATGTCGTCTAGGTAAACAGCTGCACCAGGAAGATCAATAATAATTATCGTCCTCAGTTTCCAAAGACAATTGGATTTACAACCATCGAGACTTGCTGATACTGCACAAGTTATATAAGGGAATATTCCTGAACATGCAACAACATAATGTAAATACTGTATAATAATACAACGTTACCTCCATGAGTGAAGCAGCATCAGCAGCATCTCGGTAATAGAAGTCAAGAGGATAATCTCTGTCAGGTGGCCGAGACTGGCCATGTCCTCTGGGATCCCACCCAACTATTGTATACTTGCTCCTGTTCAATCCTTGAAGTTGAGGAGCAAAATCTGTGACAGTGCTTCCTGAAAAACAGAAATTCATCATAATTTTTATAATATTTTGACAAAATTGCTTACCACCTGTAGTTAAGCAAATTCTCATTAATTTCAAAACTAATGCCAAGGGAGCAACATGAACAAAAAGACTGCATGAAATTTAGAAATGGGTTATTCTTCCTCATGCAAATACTCATANCAGTCTCAGAAAAGTACAAATTATTATGAAAAGTTCTATAAAATAAAATTAGCTGCTTCNTTACTATAAGAGCCAATAATGTTTTGTAGCATGTATATATATGTTTTCTGTACTGAGAAAGCCTGCTTAGACCAGTGTCTCTTAACCAGGTGAATGGTTCGCCCCAGGGTGAATGAAATCTTTGTACTTATTTTTTGCATCCTCTGCTGGTAATGTGTATTTATGTTGTTTTTTCACCCAAGACATGTCAATATTTCAAAGTTTCATTCACAATCACAGAGCGTAAACCAGACACATGAACACTGGTGAGAGTGGCTGGCATTATCATTCAACATGCAGGCCTTATTGGTCGAAGTACAGGCGACAGGAGTAGCCTATTGGTGATGTATACTTGTTCTTTTACCACTTTGGTATTGATTCCAACATCTAACAAATCCAATGCCAATAATAAGCTCGCTTCAGCAAGATTTTTCCCCAAAGTTGTCTTTCAAAACATTTCCCTGATAATTTTTGGTGTGGTTTGCTTGAATCCCAAGAGCATAAGGAAACTGCATTAAAAGCCTTGCAACAACTGGTGATCATGACTGCCATGTGCATGTTACAATTCAAGAACTTCAATGTTTAGTCAAACTGAAAACTACAAAGCAAATGCATTGACTTGTTGAAACTCTCTCTCTCTCTCTCTCTCTGTGTTGATGAGGGTGGCATTGGAGGAATTATTTCATTCGCAGTTGTTTGAAAGTTCAGGAGCAGCACAGTCATTAGTAAACAACCTTCTGTTTTAAAGACAGCTTTATGTTGTAAAGAGTTGTAGCTTTCAATCATTTTTTGTTGTTTGTTATTTTGTCTGCAGTGGTAGAGGTCTGGAGTTTGATTCTCACGCAGCTGTATTTTTCAGGTTCTGCATCACTGCTTGCTGAAATAAATCAGAAAACTACATTTGTGATTTCATAGAAAACTACATTTGTGATTTCATTTGCATTTCTGGCAAAAAATGATAATAATCAATCCCCTACTTTAATCCCTAGGGGACTACCGTATATACTTACATATAAGTTGACCCTTAAAAAACTGCCCCAAAATGAGGAATTTTTGCAAAAACTCGCATATAAGCTGACCCCCAAAATACCATGGTGTGTTCTTTGGGCTAATAACAAGAGTATCAATATGCAATGCACTGATGAAGGTTCATTATCTGAAGCATTTGCTTAGGAAACAATCTTCCTCCTGGAAATTAACTTTATTTAGTGCAGTCTCAATTTCTATGGTTGTATGTATGACTGAATGGTAATATCGGTGATATTGCGTGATCTGAGAAGTGGTGTCATGTTAATTCGTTTGTGTGAGATCAGACTTATGCTCGTATAAGCCGATCCCTAATTTGATAAATTTTTTTTTGAGTTTTAAAGTCGGCTTATATGCGAGTATAAACGGTAGTTTACTAATTTGTTTTTTGCCCATAACTTGCCAACCACTAACGTTAGAAGGCCGATCAGAGGCTCTAAAGATGCAGGTTTTCACTAGTTTTTTTAAAGAAAAAACAAAGAAATTGCCCTTGAATTTTCTCTCAGGCCCCAATGACATCATCATAAAATCTTACGATGCCTACCCACTCATGACATCACCCCCAAACAAGCTCAAACCCAAAAATGCTCCAGATTTTTGTTGTCAAAGTTGGAGAATTTCTGCTTTATCAGAGGGTTTGAACAGCTCTCTAGCTCTATCAGCTGACACATTATGGCTGGAAAAGTCCAAGCCAAGATATCAGCTTCTGTGATCGTTAAAGGGTTAAGTAGATCTTGTACGAAAGCAAACTCAGAAGTAACATCAATTTTATATAGTTAGGTCATTATTGTCACATCAGCCATGTATTCACCATGGGGCGAATAGAAATGCAGCAATCCATGGGCCATGACAGGGGTGAACAAAACAGAAAAAGGTTAAGAAGCACTGGTTTTGACAATTACAAGCACATTGAAAGGTTGAAAACTTGCGAAGCTATAAATTCACAATAAACAAGATATTTGTTGAGTCAACTTAACAAAATATCGAACTTGAGTTCATCAAATATTTAGCAATTCAACTGAAACTATCATAAACTAGGGACGTGGTGCAAAAATTTAAGTTCCAGACTCTGCCTCCATGTACCTAAAGTTTTTAGCTCCAGCTCTGGCTGCAACATCCAGAAGGCTTTTGCTCCAGCTTGAAAATGGTTTGTCTCATTAAAAACCATTGTATTGTACTTAAAGGTGTTTTGAAGACCAAATTTTAGTCAAACTTTTTCGCTGTGTGGTTGGTCCATGAAAAAAGCAGGTGGCATGGACCGTAGCTTCGCTGCGCAAATTGGTGTGGGACGTGTCCCCCTCACTTTTTCAGACGGGGGAAACATAGTATGCCATGTCCCCCCACTTTTTTCTCTTTAGGTTGTGTATTTGGAGAGGTTTCAAAAGTAAAAGTGATGTTTGTTACGTTTTGGGTAAAGAGCTTTTCATGTTAAATCTTAGATGGTAGGCCATACATAGCCAAGTAGATGTTGAAACAGAGTTTGGTGTGGTATCGCTGATTCTGTTAGTTTTTAAATTTTAGCTGTGATAAAATAATTTTTAGCATGTTTCAAATTTTTAGAGACCGTGAATTATGTTTAACCGCTTCTGTCTGACATTTTACTCTGTGTGGTATACTGTTACAAAGGTTATTTCCTTATAACAGTGAGAATATTACAGCTGCACATGTGAGAGACCACAGTACAGCTATGTGATTAGTTCCATGCAGAAATTTAACCGGCTTTGCTGTAACGTTGGTTGTAGCATGTTCAGAAACAGACAGGGTATAATTTAATGACAATGCTAATGTATACAGTGTTAAAAAGTGAGATTTTCAGGCAAATTTCTGTGAAGCTTTTGCCAAAGACAAGAAGATGCACTATTGTGGAGACTTAGTTTTGGGATGGGGAGTTCAGCAAGACTGTTTTCAACCATTAGTGGACAGCATTTCAATCAAAACGCTGGAGAAGTAGCCTACAGTATTTACCTAGCTGTATATTGACCTATAGCTCAAAACGTAGGGACTTGACTCGGAAATAAGGATAAAATGTACATTTATCCCAACTTCTTGTAATTTCGCGACAAAGGTGACCAACAAATCCAAAAGATATTTTTCCTTGACTCTTACACTTTGTGCTTGTGCTGAATGCATTGGTTCGATAGTCATCTGATTTACTTGAGTTTAACCAAACCCACAATGCAGCAATGTTTTCATCCAAGTGTGAAATATTTGCTTTACAGATACATCACACCTAGTTTTGTTGGACACTATTTTTGGTGTTGAAATTGCTGCTAATTGCCAATTCACTGTTGTGCACTTTGATTTAATCTAAAATATATTTTTGTGTCGTCATGCAAGTAGAACTCCCAGAATTAAACTTTTGACATGGTGCAGAGTTACTTCCAAGTCTGGCCGGGCTTTTCAGGTCGACCCAGCTCAGACTTAAGTTTGTCAAAATATTTCGCATCTGCATAAAAAAACTTTTTATAACGTTAAGAGTGACGAATTTTTTCTTTCGTGACGTAGATTTGTTGTGCTCACTGCTTTAACTTCTGTGAGTGAAGTGATTTTTCTTCAGCTAATTCTGTTTGCAAACACAGCAGGGTTCTTTTATTCTCTGCTGGGATTAGTTTCACACTGTTTTTGAAAAGGCAACAGCGGTTAGGAAATTAGCATGCGATGGCGTTGCGTGGAAAAGATAAAAAATTCACGCCAATTCTTGGCTTGTTTTAAGAAGCCTACAAGCTGACTTTTCATATCTATAGAGCTATACTAGAAAGTTTCTTTTATGCCTATAGCGCCATTGTAGATAGTTCCTGTTTTTCTTGAGAAACATTATATTCTGCAATATTATCGTTGACTAACATGCTACGTTTGTGCCAGATTATGCCAATGTTTTGGTCAAGGTGGTTGCTATTCTAGGTGTGATAAACCGTGTACCTGCAAATACACCTGCACACATTTTTTGTTACTCTGCAGCTGCGCATATCAAAGTCCCTCGGTAAATTTGGCTTTCGGGCCTAAATCGGGCTTCAAAAATACATGTTGGGCTTGCGATTTCGGGCTCGGGCCGGGTTCAGTCTTCAAAATGAGACCCTTTTACATTTCTGTATGAGTATGTAGGCAGGGGCCAACAAGGGGAGATTGAAAGGATATGTCCTCTACCCAGCAACAGTAAAAATAGATTGATATCATTTTGTGATGTAGGTTACACTAATTTTAGGCCAAATGTTTTTGCTGCTGGTAAGAGGATATCAATGGAGATTTTGATTATGGGTGGGGCTGCATGCATGATGCCCAGTAGCAGTAAAAAGATTTGTAGGTTTTTCAAAAAATGGAAATGTGCAAGAAAAATATTTATCGTCTTTGTAACGTTAAGTGACTTGAACAAGACATCAAATCGCGCTGTAACCCACACTTGTAAAATTCATGAAAACTAAAGTGCTCTACTGTAAGAGTGATATGAACGTGCAACCAATGCGATTCAGCGTTTTGTGCACTCCAAATGACAGCTCTGATAAAACCAATTGATGTGTTCTGCTATATTGATGTGATTGTTTACATCCAAATAGGATATTAATGGAAACAGGTTGAACTACAGTACCATGTCCAGCAACAAATTTAAGTATATTTATATGTAAATCATCTGCAAGGACAAAGCGTGATTAGTGTTGCTCTCAAAACACATCTCGAAACAAGATTGGGAATCTGTATATATAAAATTTCACTTCTGCATCGACCCGATGACAATATTGGTTTCACGACAAGCTGTCCCCCCTACACTTTACAACAAAATCGCACTCATGCCTACCAGGGTTACTGAATTGGAGTTGCAAGGAGTCAGCATTCATAAGAACACTAGGAGTCAGAGTTGTATTTTTTATCTTCTAAGTTAGGGGTCTGAACTCGTGCATGTTGAAATTCTAGTTAGGGGTCCGAACTCGTGCCTCTTCAATTTTATGGAAATGAATGTTGTGTATAGCATGACTTGGGGATTGTGTGCCTTTTCTTCCATTTGACAATGTTCATTGTATGTATTCTATGTAGCTGTTTTTGTTATCTTTCATAATGCCTTAATAAAGCTTTGATCTGACAAGTCTGGTGTGTAACGTACATGCAATATCTTATGAGAATTCTGCAATTTGAATCTGAAAACATGTGAAAAATTCATTGATATGAAATTTATATACTTTTTCCACAGTAATACTGCATGGTAACCATATATTTGGCTACTAGCAAAGTAGACCGTAGACAGGACAACAGCCTAAGGTTGAATGCAAGATGAAGTTATTAAACTTCATAATTCATTTCGATTTAGTACTCACCTAGTGCTCCAGGCATTAACAACAACCCATGTGGTCCACAACCCACCACTTCATGATGAATCTTTACCCCATTAATAAACACTTTTTTTCCAGAAAGCATCATGAAATATAAGCCTTGTTTAACTACTGTAACTAAGAACAATTTAATAATACAGCATCAATGCCTGTCCTGCTACAGTACAGTAGGTCAGTGTTGCCACTCTGTTGTAACCAAGGTTGCCAAATCACAGAAATGTTTTCAAGGACAGTTTGTTTTTCATAGAGCTACTTTGAGCTGAGTGAGCTACTTTCACGGACTTCCGCAGGGCAAGCCCGTAGCCACGGAGGGAGCATTCAGGGTCAATGCCCCGAATTTATAGCCCCAAAATCTTATTGCGTCCTTAAAAGTTTTATTATTGAAACATAATAGAAAAAACTTCCCCCCCTTAAATATATACTTTCATCCCCAAATATTAAGGCCTGGCTACGCACCTACCGCAGGGGGGTGAAACGGGTATTTGTCCCACCCCTGAAAATTAGAGCTAAGAACCAAAAATATTTTGAAAATCTGAACGGGAAACTTGCAAGCAAATTGTTCCACTGTTGCTCTTTGTTGCGTAACAATAAAATGGCAACGAATGTTCAAAGGTTCACTTCAAGTTGCGATAGTTAATGCGTTTTTCTGGATTTTGCAGTTGACCTCAGACATCTCTTGACAGGTGATGCAGCGAGACAGTGAATGTTGATAATGTTAAGACATGTTATTTTATACTTTGTGAAAAGAAGCAGGAGTGAATCTGCAGCAATGTTTCCACTTCCACAAGCTCGAAAATCGATTAAAATGTCAGATTGTGAGTGTGACCAATGGGCCTGAGTGAATATCTTAATCAAGCTACGCTTATGCAGACTTCTTTTCACACAGTATAAAACTACGCGGCTTTTAGAAATACCGCTATAAAATGACTGTGGAAATACGTCTTAATCGTTAAGGCTTCTTAGTTCTGACTTCTAAGCAAGTACAAAGTGCAAAGGCTGCGGCGAGTGTACATAATTCATCTGCTCAGTTTTAACACCTGCGTGCTGTTCTAAGTTTAGTAAGTTCGATAGTCGTGTTAAGATACAAGTCTATTTCTCATTGTTTGAAACAGTTTTGCTGGAGTGTCTAAGTTTTTTGCTTTCTCACTGCTAATGTTGATCTGGTCGTTGATTGTTTTTAAATTATGACTTATAAGTGCTCACAAAAATGGACATTAATCAGTTTATGAAAAAAAGCATTTCTGAGAGCCGAAGTGTAAAAAACAATTCGGACAAAAGATTTCAGAAGCGTGTTTTGTTCAACCAGCACAGACTTATGAGAGAACTGCAAACGTAGTTGTTAATAATTCAAATCCATTTCAGACTCACTTGTGTGGAGTTCACCATGATAACAGCATTTATGCGCCAATTCATCAAAATCTGTAACGAATGATAGAAAGTACACCTTTGTGGCAAACTCGTATACAGCTCCACTTGAAAAATATTTCAAAATAGATGCGAATGGAGCACGTACTTTCATGGGGCATTTTCTTTGTGGTGTAGAAACAGCAAAGCGTTTTGTGAACGTCCATTTGCATTGCAACCACAACTGTCGCCAGAAAGTCGTCAATAGGGAAGCATTGCGTTTGTGTGATGGGGCTTTACGTTCATGCAGGGGACGCTTGGCATTCAAATTTGATGAAAATTCCACTAATTAATAATTTACAATGTTTCGTATTCCAGTTTGGGGGGCTTGGAGCTTTGTTTGGGGGCTAAGCCCACCAAATCCCCCCGTGGCGACGGGACTGATTGCAACGAAGCAACCTAAAAAAGAAAAGCAAAATGTCCGTGTTGTCTCCCTCTTGGAAAAATTTCTGCGACGCCTATGACTGCTTTCACTCTTTCAACAAGCTTTGACGTATGGGCAAGTCAGGTTAAGCTAACCAGGTACGAAATTGAAAACTAACCAAAACATATGACAACACAACCATTCTTGAATCATTTACTTTTTATATCACAACTATTTAGACAGAACAAGTCTACATATTCTGTTCATTACAAATTACACTTTATTTTGGATTCTTGAATGTTCAATGCACAATCAATAGTTCAAAAATGAACAATTTAACTATTCAAGAATTTAAGGACGCCGGAAAATATTTAAGGACAACAAGATGTTTTTCAAGAATCAAGGACACAATGACTAAATGAGTTTTGACAGCAAATTCAAGGACAGTCCTTGGCGCTCTAGGACGTCTGGCAACCTTAGTTATAACGGAAAAGTATTACTACTAGATTTCATCATAAAAACCATTAGAGATTCACAAAAAAACACTAGATTACACATAAGTTAGCTGTAACAGCGTAAGGCCACCTGTGACCTTAGGCACAATGAAAATGGCCAGAATGAATATGCGCTGCAATGCAACCAAAGACATTGCGTAACTCATTGTAAAATAAAGACAAAGAAAGAAAACGGGAGATAACAGCATCGCTTATGTTTGTCACAGGTCACTGAAACTTTGATCAGATGACTACAGTGACTTCGTGCGGTTTAACTCATTTGATAGATGACCACAGTGACTTCCTAGCGGCAGATTATATACTCTTGCATAATTCAAGATGTAATACAGTTAGGATTTTAGGCAAATTACAATTAGTGAATTAGGCCACACAAAACAAAGTCACAATTACAGTTACAAAAAATTGTGTAATTGATTACATTCAGCTCGTTCATAAAAAAACACTGTAGATATCCATGAAAAACAGCCAGAGTAGAACACAAGATGAAATGCAAAAACACAAGATCTAGTGGACAAACGCCACGAATGGCACCACTGCAGGTGGTACAGTAAACTAAAGTGAGCTACTGTTGAACAAATCGAATATTTTTGCAATCCTATTCCTAATCCAGTTCAAAATTTTCGTTCAGAAATCCGGTCCAATCCTGATCCGGTAGACCCGTATAATATTTGATCCAATCCGGTTTATATCCGAAAAAAACTCTGATTAAGCATTTTTCTGCAGTGATCAACGCAGTTTGGATATCCATATCTGATCCGGTTGAGTTTTTATGAAATCCAGTCCGATCTGGATCCGGTTCTGAATGGCAGAATCCGGTTGGATCGCCATCCGAGAACCGGATTATGTTGTTCAACACTAAAGAGAGCCCGACTTTTTCAGCCGAACTTTTTCAAATGAAATGCGAGCTTCGGGCGTTAAAATATTAAACCTATAATTCTTCATCGTTGAAGCAGGGGTGGGGAACCTGCACCCCGCGTGAATATTTGAAATGGCCCGTATCAGAAGTTTCGCTACCCAAGTGAGAATAGACAACAACTAGTAGAAATGAAGCTCCATAATAAACAGGTCCTTACAATCACTATCTGCAGACAGCACATTGGTGTAGGAGGTGGGGTTGCAGGGGTGCAAGCGCACCCCCAAAATTTTGATTTGGCGAAAATCCGGGAAAAATCTGTGGAAACCTTCGCAAAATCCCTGAAAATCTGAGCAAAATCCCTGATAATACAAGCAAAAATGGCGCCCAACATGCTTTGATTTGAAAAAATGGCGAACAAATCACTTGAAGACGTTTTTTTTTTCTTTTTGGAGAGTCATCCGAAATACGCTCTTCATGCAATGCACAAAAAGTGGCCCAATAATTTTTCGGGCAAGTTTCCCGGAAATTCGGAGAAAAATTATTCGCACCCCAAAAATTTGCCTGCTCCTCCACCTATGAGACAGTAATTTTAATTTATTTGTTTATGAACAGACACGAAGTCCATAGTATGAGCACACAAACTCTGCAGAATGCAGGTCGATAAAAACAGACATAACAAAACGTAGTACAAGGCATTGAAGCCGGCGGAATCACAGGGTTACATACACTTTTTGCAACTGCATTGAAGACAGAACCATAGGGTTACAGACACATTCTTAA
>JGI24159J19872_10012597_pt1 | contig 11026 bp, 7 predicted proteins | sample Ectturendosymbi4_FD_19872 | JGI IMG/M metagenome (IMG submission 19872)
TATTTGTTGTCAAAATCTATCTGCTGCAACAAATTCATTGTTCCCCAGTCCATGATAACTTTGTATACTTCCGATATGTACTAAGTAAGAGTTAGAAATGTGTTGGATGTTACTGTTCTTGACATAAGCATAGTGGTTGTAAATAATCTGTTATGCTGTTACACCTGTAATGATCTGGAATGCTGTTTTTGTGCATTACTTATATGTTGTTCGTGCAAATTCATGATGGATGTGCATAAGTTGGTTGTAACTTTGGGAACATGTATGGTAAGCATTGCAATTATCCTATGATTTATACTTTTCAGGCTTATATAGGGAGCTCAGTTTTACTAAAAATAATATTGGCAAAATTTTAGGAAATCTGGCATAATTTCACTGCTGGTTTGGCATATTTCTTCCAAAGCATCTGGCAACGATGAGTTGGATTAGCTGTAGTGGTAGCTTCACCTTGGTGAAATGTCAGTGCTGTATGTGGCTTTATTAGTTGATTCATTTTAATCTCCTCAAAAATAGCAGTTTTTTTGGCATAATTTTTCTACTTTTAGCAGATTTTAGCTGAGAACTTGTGACAAGGCTTGCTTTTAGCAGGATCTAGCAGTTTTTTGTAACAACACATTTTAGCAGTTTTATTAATATAATAATATTTTATTGCGGACTCATGGTCCATATCACAGACGCAAGAGCACAAAAAGTGGTTAGCTATACATCAGCGCACATTACAGAAACGGCGTTTGCACACAATCCTCACCATAGCTATATCGTCATTCGCAAGAGCACAGAAAATAGATAACCATACAGTAGCGCATCACACAACAAGTGTTAGTACGTGTCCAACCTTGAGAGGCGCAAAAGTCTTTCCCAGCACTTCTAACTTTTTTTTCTTATTTCGCTTGATGTGTACACAGTGTCCACATACTTTTACTACACAAAACCAATACTGATGAGATGCAAACACTAAAACAATTCACGGACAACTACTGCATTTGTCTCCACCATACAAGAGCATTGAATAATTGAGGAAATATGCAGATTTGTGAAAAGCATCAGACATTTGAAGCGATCGAATAAAAAAGTTAGACGAAGATGTGTATCGTATAAAAAATCGATACAAGTTAGTTCTCAGCACAGCGTCAAAGGTCCTGACACAATGGCTAACCTGGTGTTGGTAAACACTAACATTTCTGGGTATGTAATGCATAATTCAATAGGCATTGTTATACGTAATACGCAGCACGTAAGCGCTTCATACTAGACTGCGTGTATTTGCTCCACAATTGGCAAGTGTACATTGACATGCAGTAGGCACGAAATAGAGGGTTTTTTACTGCAGGAGAGCACTGATCAAAAGTGCCTCTGAGTTTGTTTGTTGCACAGTACAGTGATTTCACTTGTCTCTGGATTCATCATTGTTCAATGATGCATTTGTCCACACACCAAGATATTTCACTTGGTCAAAAAATTGTACACATACACCATTTAGAAAAACATTTGATGGAGCAGGTTGTTTATGCTTTTTTGGGCAAAAAAGAACACCAGTTGTTTTGATGCAATTAAAGGTCAAGGTTATTTCGTGTTCAGCAGCATAGTAACCAAAAATATTCAGAAGACATTGCAGCCCACTAGGGCTGGGCTGGGGCTGAACACACATATATCATCAGCAAACATTAGATGATGATTATTATGGATAGTGGCTACAAAGGCTGCCGGTGGACCTTGATATTTGAAACGTTATTAATCCGCCACCTGTAACGCTCAACGAGAGTGCAGTAGGCTTGGTAGAAATGACATAAGCATAAAAGATAAACTACAATTAATCATAACCCTAACCATAGCTGACCCACGCTGTTTGAATGACAAACTGACCCTTTTGTTTGAATTGCGTCAGGCTAGGTGTATTCGTAATCACTTCCTTAAACATATCCACTGTGTTATGAGGTTGCTGCTATTTGACTGACAAAGTCAGCATTTTAACTGAACCGCGTCATGCCAGGCGGATTCATAGCCACTGCCTTTTTGTTGTGTGGCAACCATTTCTGGCAACACTGCTGCCAACCAATACCATGCACAGCCACAACATGGCAGTGGTAACACTCATGAATGCTCAGGTTACTGTAACCTAACTCTAAACTGTAATCCTAAACACTATAAGTAACCCTAATCTTAAAATTGTAACCGCAAATCTAAAACCTTAATTATTCATTCATTTATTCGGAAAACAAACACACACAAAAAAACTAAATAAACAAGATAAAATAAACAAGCAAACTCATGAATAGAAATATAATCAATTATATTTGCATGTTCCCGGGGTACCTAATATAACCAGGTGGTTTTCTAGTTAGGTTAAAACCTTATCCCTAAAACCCCATGAAACCCTAAACATAAAATCCTAGACCTAAAAAATCTGAACCCCAAAAGCATAAGCCTAAAAAACCCTATGTGACTCAGATGCAGTGACTCAGCAGTTCTCACACAGCATTGTCGCCACGGCAGGTGAAGTGGTTAAGGTACCTCATGCAAAAGGTAAACTTTTTGTGTGTAACTTCATCAATACTAACACTGACAGCCTTTGTATATATATTCCTTGTCAGTGTGATGTAATGATTCCAGCAACATGCTCATTAGTATTATTTGGGTGAATTTTTCAGCCAACGCATTCTGGGTTTGTTTTTCGGTAAAATTACCTATTTTTGGTTTGTTTTTCAAATTTACTTGCTTGTTTTTGGAAAATAACCTGGGATCACTGTGTGGTGGGCAAGTGACCATTTTCCAATGCTACCGTTGTACTTGGTGAGGAGTAAGTCAGTCTAGCTGCCATTCTAAATGGATGAGACATTGCTTAACGCACAGCTGGTCAGAATTCGACTGAAACGTGTTTTTTATCACCTCAAATCTGTTGACTGCGAAAGATCAGATCTGTGGAAAAGTTTTGGTTGACCATGAAAAGAATGATTGGCTTGATTTTTCTGCTTGTTAGACTTGTCTTCAGGCATTATGAGTAGGGCAACTTTTTGTAGCTTTTTTACAGCTTCCAACTGCTTTTGAAATACACTAAATTTATGCAGTACGATGTTTTCGGCTGGTTGCAAGAATTTTATATTGTAACTTTTTTTTTTTTTTACATGCTACTTTTTACTGCAACTGCTATCAAGTAAGCCTATTGTGCAAAATGTACTTGTCATTTCAAAAACATGCTTCAGAACTATTTCATTATAGTTATGTTCTCTTTGATAACCGATTTGAACTGAATAATGTCCAAAAAGCAATTGTAGAAATGACCCAGCCAAACATCAGTCCTCAGCTGGAGGCCAAATTGTTAAATTGCCAAGCAACTTCATGCAGTGTGGAGCAAAGTTACAGCATGCTATGCAAACTGTTGGCAAATTATCGCCATTTCTCGCCAGATAATATTTGGAAATCTTTAGCATTATATGTAAATAAATATCGCTTGAGTAAATCACAGTCGTTTGAAATACATGTGCATAATTACAACTTTTTACTGCAACTTTTCTTAAAAATAATGGCATATTTCTCACAGTTTTATTGCAACAAAAACTTACCCTAGTTATGAGTTTTTAGTAGTTTTCGGACAGGTGCGGGTTTGAGACCAAAAAAGTGCGGGGCGGACAGGGGTTGGGATAGTCTGCGGGGTGGGTGCAGGTTAGAATAGGGCGGATGCGGGCAAGATTTCTCAAACTCGTGTGGGGTGGGTGCGGACAAAAAATTTCAACCCGCATAGGGTTCTAGTACACATGACCACTCCAGCTGGTGTAGAGTGGTCTGAAACTCACTCGACAGCCTGGTGTGTTAAACACAAACTCCAAATAGAATAAGTTTTGCAATGCAGCACATCAAATGCGCCAAGTAGAAGAGATAGTTGAACAGAAGCACCAAATGAAAGGGAATTTGCAATGCAGCACATCAAAAGTGAAAAATAGAAGAGGCAGTTGAACAGGGGTGCCAAATACAAGGTTACTATGGAATCTGAAAATATGGAAAAAATCTGATCATTTTTTAGCCTGGCAAACTATTAAAAATGTTTTCTTTTGATATGGTTTGGTACATTTAATGTGGAAAAAGGAAATAGTTTTCCAGACTTTATCTTTTCACATGCATTCTGATAATATTTATTCCAGTATTTTTGATAAGATTGATAATTTTACTTTCATCATGTTGACTATTATAATGCCTGTATTTGACTTGGATATGTCATTCAAAAAATTTAAGTCTGGAAATTTATGTTAAATTGCATAGCAACCTTCCAAACAGAAGAGGTTTTGCAATGTAGCAAATCAAAAGTGCCAAATAGAAGAGGTTGTTGAAGACAAGCGCAGAAGCAAAAAGGTGTTTTGCAAGGCAGCATTAATGTCTTTTGTTACTGTGAGCTGCAACCATCTTAGCCATGTCAAAAATGGTAAAGTTCGGGTTGAAACTTATAGTGATAGCAAATCAACATACTCTTGTAGACTTTCTGCATGCAAACTGAACTTCAGATATATATAGGATTTCATGAATCTAGCACCCAGAAACCCATTCCTGTGCTCATTAATGTCATGTGCTTTATTTTTATGTTCATGAATTTATGCTCTTTATCCTGTGTGTTCATTATTCTGTGTGCATGTCTTCTTAGCTGTTTTCACCTGTTTGTCGTTTCATAATGATCCTAGTGCTATTGATGATGTGACATATTTTGGTTAATCCCATTGATGTTCGTGAAGACAGCTTTTGCAGTGAAGAGGGAAAAATCACAGACATCCGAGGTTGTTTTGATTCAGTTCAGTAAAAAGTGAGAATAGTTCACAAACCAACATGTTTGCAAGAAATATAACTTTTTTGCCCGCCATGCTGGTTATGACAGCTTTAGCTTTTTGACTTATTGTTATCAGCAAGTAAAGTCCAGCAATGGGGAATAATGCAAACTGTTCAATTTGCCTCATTCTTACTGGGAGGGTCAAAGCACAGCTTTAATAGAAGTAGCACAATACCAAGGTGTGAACATTAGCAGTAACAACTACTGATCTGAAAGCTCTAGTTGTGCTACTATACTGACCTTGTATCAGGAAAGCTGATTTAGCAATGCAGGCACCTTGCAATTCAAGAAAATTTGTTTACATTATCAGATTGGTAGTGTGGTTTATGTAAAGTAGAACATTGTGTCTAATGCAATTTTTGCAGTTTTCTCGTTGCTTTGAAAAAACAAGAAAGGTGCAAGTAAGATAATAACCTTTCCTTTGCACTGGCTATGCTAGTATACTGAGCATGTCACGATATTGGAACAATCACTTTCTTTCCTGAACGCTCATACCAGATAACTTACAACTAGCCACACAAAGAAATTTATGTCACTGTTGGTATACTTGCATGGTTTACAAACATTACAAAATTGTGGTGTACATTCAACTTGAATTGAAACAATAAACTAAAGTATTCACCCAAGTTTTTGTCACAGTGGTGCACAAAAGCATGGCTGAAATCTGAGCGATTGCTTATACATATGTACTTTTGAATGCCACACAGTAAAATTGTGAAGAAAGCTTAAGGCATGGCAAAAACATTATCTTGATAGTCACCCACTTGTGCAGACTTGCATTTCCACACAAAAATATTCATTATGCCTTCACTGCACAAATTTTATCTAGATGCAATAAAAAATAAAAACAAACTGAAGTACTGGCAAGTAGTCAGTGAAAATAAAAGAATGGATTTTTGCCTGAACATAATTTTTATAGTTCAGCATGTAGCAAAATTGCAGCCAAACAAAAAACGTTAACCAGTGAGCCCATAAAATGCTGCCACATCCAAGTATATATTTCACAATATATACATCAGACATAAAAATCAGTCTAAGCACAACCTGAACCAAAATGAACACCATTTGTCCTTGCAGGTTAGATTGCTGCATGCCGTGGGAGGATGCCATGCACAGCAACAATTTTAGTCGAAGGTCTAAAATTGCTTTCACAAAATACTTTCTGGATGAAATCCTTCAAACTCTTCTCATAAATGTTTCTGTATGTGCCTATCGTTTAATGTAACTTTGTTTCAGCCATTCCAAACAAAACAAAAGTGACTGAAAAATAGCACATGGTTAATAAGCATAATGATGCAAATCCTGAAACAAGTAGGTTTTTAGACGAGAGCTGCATTGACTACATCACAGGGGCGCATCCAGGGGGTCTGTTTAGCTGTCATGACAGGCCCCTTTGTACTGCAGGTAGGCTACTCAGCATTAAAGCTGATGATTAAATATCAAACGCTGTCCTGCAGGTCTCTAATGGAGGTGGTTTGGAACAGGCAACAGCCTACATTTCTCTTCTAGTGTTGCATAGTACTATTATGAAACAACAACATCCCTGCCTTGTCTATATAGCGCCTGTGCAATGACATGAAACAATTCACGTTTTTGAACACTTTAAATTGAGATTGCGTCAAATACACATGTTTCAGAATTCCCTTTTCTGGCAGTGCCAACTCCAATGCAAGCAAAATTGTCAGAAGCTCATACACTGCCACACACACACAGAGATGTTTTGTAATATTTTGCTTCATGGCAAGAGGACAGCGTCCAGTCACGATCATTTTGTTCTGTAGTTTCAAACTAAATTTTATCTGCTGTTTACATCTACTAGGTTACCACGAAATCAAATAAGTTTAGGCCTTCCTCAACGTCAACCCAAGTAATGCGGATTCGTTTCAACTGAAGCTATATTTTATGAGGAATTTCTTATAATGTAAGATGCGACAGTTAGCGTCAGAAATTATGGTTGCATTACCTGAACAAAATATCAGTCTTGAAAGCGTTTTGTTTCGAAAATAGAATTGAGCAGTTGAGGATGTTATATTCTGCGCATAATGTCCTGTATTGATTTCAACTAAGTCACTTCTACATTATGATGTAAAATCATCAGAGCAATAGCAACTTAATTGTTCTCCGCATCATCTTTGCACATATATATAACACCACCATATTTGATAGACAGCGCTCCACAGACGCAGTTGTGCAGCTGGTTGTTATCTTCGATTTTATAAATGCATGTACGTATGGGCAAACAGCTCTCATTGCTGTATGGCTGACTTTTGCTGAATGTTCGACAAGCTAAGATATTTTCAGCACCATGTTCGTAGAAACAAATTATGGATTGTGATGTAATAAATGCGCTGTGCCTTAAAGCAAAGGTAATTCGGAAATTTGACAATGAGATCAATACAACTATCTATTCTACAGTCAATAGTTGGTTGCGCTAGGCTACTAGTCCTACTAATCAAGTTTGATTGGATTTTAGGTAGAGCTTCATCGATAATGCTTTTTTAGGTTTAAAGACGATCTCGGAGTGGTCTGAATATTGCGCACTACTTGATGCAGTCGGAGGACTGTGTGTCGTAAGGAACAGTACAGAGAGTTTGCGTTAATTAGTCAGAGACAAAGTGGCAACTTGGGTTCGAACACTCCATGCAGAAAACTAGCGTAGATGCTTTTATGAGCAAATATTGCAGATATACTGTATATAAGTGGAATTTTGCCGATATAATACTTTGGCAACATTGAAAAATTTATTGGTTGATTTTATTATCGCAGCTGGCTTGCTATAGTTAGGTTCTCATCAGTCACAGCGTTTCAAATGCACCTGCTGAGGTTTGGTTGCAATCGTTACTAAATGCTAGCTTACCTTACGCATTCTGCAGTTTTGCTGATTCATAGACAAGTTGTTTCAAGCTAAATTGGAAGTGCCATTTGACACTAGTTGCATTATTTCGAGAACAAAGTATTCCATTATGTAAATCTTTGCAGCTTGCGTTGAGTTTTATTAAGTTCATACTTTTGAACTTTTGCAGAAAATTTTGAAGTTGCAGTGAATACTTTCGGCTGAGTAAGACGAAATTTCCAGTTTTAGTTGTCACAGTTGGTGTTGTGCTATGTTACACCATAGTCTTGAGGTTGTTTACTTTCTCTGACCTTGCTTTAGCCTTTCAATGTTTCACCTGCTAACATTGTTTGCAGATGTAAAGACTGATGATGCGTAGTTTTCCATGAAATCGATTTCCTGTTAAAATTTGCGATTGGTTTCTTGCTTATTTCGCCTGTGGAGTGAAGTTACTTGAACCTCACATTATGTATGTGGGGTTTTATCTCAACCACCTCTTCTATTTTTCACTTCTGATGTTCTAAATTGCAAGATCTTTTCTATTTGGTGCTTGAGTTGACAACCTCTTCTATTTGACGCTCATGTTCAACTACCTCTTCTATTTGGCTGCATTGCAATACCAGTTCCATTTGACACATGTCTTGATTTATGTTAACTAATTAAAGTCATTTTGTTAAGCTGATAAATGTCTATTTAAATGTCCTTAAGGTTTGCTTCTGTTACATTTTTTCTTTTGCTTCGCAGAATCATGGATAGTCACATAACATCACTGGCACTAGCTTTGGATAAACATGATGTAACAAGGTCTTTTCATGATGTCGATGCTGATGAAACCATAAGATGTCAGTTTGGTGTCCCTTCACATTCTAGTGCAGATTCTGCAAAAGATAATGAAATTAGTTTGTGTTCTAATGCTGTTGATAAAGTTAACCTTGAAGATTATGATGATTCCTATGAAAAGTTAACTAATGAAACAGCACAAATTTTTGCTCATTTGTCAAGCAAAGATTCATCAGTTCGGCAAGTTGGTCTGAATATTGTATCTCAGTCTGTTTATCAATGGTTAAGCATTTTTCACACTTGCCCTCACCAACAAAACGAAGGTGGCATTTTGGAATATGGATCAACAAAAACCAATGATAACTACAATTCTGAGGTTAATGCCTTAGCAAAGCATGACGTCTCAGCCAAGATCGTGAAACAAACCCTAGCTTCATTGCTGCGATTAAGCATCAGATGCCCATTTCCTGATGTGCGAGAAACTTGCCACATGATTTTGATGGATTTGCAAGTAAGTATGTTGTGTCATTTAACTGCTTTAACCTCAGAAGCATTGTTTCAGTAAGTAGGACATTTAGATCTGTAATGGTATACTCCAGCAGTTCCATCCAACAAATGCAGTAGGTAATATCTTAGTGTTGGCTGTTATATTATATTGTGTAGAATGGAAACACATGAGGTTATGTCAATGTTTTTTCAGCATACGTGCAGTGCCATGACAACTGAAACCAATTCATTGGAGAACTGTTCATTTGAGATCACATTCCCTTCAGGCCATATTTATTTGACATCATATTCATTTTACACCAAGTTGCAGCTTTTTGATTTTCTGTCNATCACATTTTTATGATGCACCTGCCACATTTTTGCAAGAATTGCGAAATTTCACAAGGTGTCTATAGTAGAAGTCTTGCATGGTGACTCCCTTCTGAATCCAAGTTGACTCACATTGCATTTCAAATGCACTCATGCTTTAAAATGCCACAGAAATTATAAAAACTCATACCTCAGGTTCGGAAAGGATGGTGCATCTTTAAGATAACATTCTGTAAATCAGTGGAAGAATAAATGCTGGTGGATGCTTTGAACAATGTTTGTGGTGGTTGAAAATATGAACAATAAGTCTTTTGTTCAATTTTGTTTATCCTTTCAGTTTTTACAATTGTGATTATTGCTTAGAAAAACAAAATATTATTAAAATTATTATATATACCTAAACCTTTGCTTTGTCTGCAGTCCATTCCAGTTCTGATTGGAAATAAAATTAAATCAAATACAGTGCTATTAAATGGCACTGAGTGTATTGGTACACAATATTTTAAAATGTAAACAAATGAGGTGTATCAATATTCAAATGTTCAGAAGTCGAAATGCATCAATCAATCTATCCTGTACATTCACATAACCAGTAAATCATTCTGAACTATAGATCATTGTTTATGAAAACAGCCAAGTGCATCAGCAATGAATGGTAATGAGGGTTTCTTTGTTCTAAAATCCATGCAGCATGGATATGCTATATTACTGCCATCGCTAAATATTTATGCTGGCAGCAGTAAACAAGAGAATGTCGTAGCAATAGTTAGTGATACACATGCTCACAGACGTTTTGCATGGTTGAGATACATGTTTTGTTTTGCAAGGTGAGGATATGTTTGTAAATTTATCTCAAAGCTTGGTGGTATCTGATGAGATATGCAATGGCTCTTAATCTTTCATTTCTGAACAGACATAAGTAATAAATATGCTAGGAATTACTACAATGCAACCAATAGCTTCATGCTAAAATGGTATATAACCATCAGATGTTATATCAGTGATTCTTAAAATTCATGTCTACATCCTGAGCAAACGACCAACCAATTCTTGCACTCCTAGAATTGAAGAGAAGCATATTAATATCATGTGTAAGCAACACATTCCTCTGTTTCTTTATTCATATTAGCAACATGCAGTTGTGAAATCCCAGCACTCCAGAAGTAAGTGTAGAACCAGGTGCTATGATAACATCTTCAACCAGGGTGTCTCAAGCCTTAATGTGCAGTCAACAGAGCAATGACAGTTTGCCAGGGACCATGAAGTGTGTCATGACCTCTTAGGTCTGCTGCTCTGTTATTCCCTGAACTGAAACATGAATTGGAAATGAGTAAATGAAGCAATTTGCAGATTTTAATTTTATTATTTTGGGAATATTTCGTTTAATATCCTTGAATAATTTGTCTTGTTCTATCTATTTGTGCAGTGTTTCAAGATGAGTGCAACTATTAACTTTTTGGTGTCCGGCTGCTTTTGGGGATTTTCGAGAAAAAAACGCCTGAACGCACGTGGCTTTGCGCGGAAATTTCTCTGGTCCGGTATGCTCAACAGACCCGGTAAAAGTCTCAAAAGACGCGGCAAGTCTTCTAGTCTGCACTCGAAAAAATTTTTTTGGATGGTTGGTACAGGTTTTTTGTGAGTGACGTCATAAGTGGAGGACTTTTAGGCTACCTTGGCCCACTTTACCTGACCCTGGGCGCCAATTGTTAGGTGGTAGTATTTCGCTGAAGTTTTTACTGGAAACTAGGCTACAATCCGAGTCTTTTGATACTTTGGATGACCTGCTG
>JGI24159J19872_10012598_pt1 | contig 11026 bp, 7 predicted proteins | sample Ectturendosymbi4_FD_19872 | JGI IMG/M metagenome (IMG submission 19872)
GGAAGTGCGAGATGCTGCGAACCTCTCCTCGTTCAAAAGACTGCTCAAAACTCACTTTTTTAATTCTGCCTTTCCTCAAAATTGTCGTTCAGTGTGTTCTTAGTGTATTTTAACGTATTTTTTAATTCGCTTTGCATGTCACTTCCGCAACGTCATTGTTCAGGGCCTTAGAGCGACATATCGGATTTCGGCGCTTTATAAATGCATGAATTATTATTATTATTGATATTTCGATGGTTGAGATGGTCAGTAACATTACCTAAAATTCCAGGTCAAATTGCCAGTTGTTATCATATGAAAGAGGTCTTTCCTCAGGTGGCTCATTTTTTACTTCCGGAACATCATGAACAGTTTGTTTCAAGATGGTAACTAGTAACTCACAAGGGTTTTGTACGAACAAAAAGCAGATTAAATATTGAGGATGTTTACCATCTTGCTTTATTACAAACACAAAGATGCGTCTCTTGAAATCATCCAATGTGCAAAACTTGGCGCATGCGCCATAGGTTGGCCACCCTGCCCTGCAGCACTAGCGCTGGTTGTGGCAAGACCTGACGAGAGAAAGGAACAAGCGGGTGTCAAGGGTGTACGGAGTCTGAAATTTTTGACTCCGACTCCACTCCTGCTTCGGCTGAATATACTCTGACTCCGAAACATTTTTAAATTTTGGACTCCGACTCCTGCTTAAACTCCAAAGTGAATTCTATAAACTTTTGGCAGTGTCTAAACAACCGTATCCGGTTTTCGCTTTAAAAAGACTAAAAAAGCGCAACAAACGAAATTGCTGACCTCTTCAAAATATGTGACCTCTTCTTTACATGTCAGTTGCTTCTCAAATTAAAGGATTAAGGTGAGTATTAATTTTTTGTAACCTTATACCCTAAATCCTAACCATTAACCTCAACCGTAAACCCTAACCCTCAACACTAAACGCTAACCCTAACCTAAGACACTAACACTGAACCCTAACCCTAAACGCTAACCCTAACCTCAAACACTAACAAGTCCTAACCCTAAATGCTAAACCTAACCCCACTCCAAAAGCTTAATTGTAAACCCTTGTCTGGTTTTCGAAATGTACATCACCAGTGGTCCAAAAATTTTGACATACAATCTTGTGTAAATGCATCAAAAGAAACATCAAATACAACAAAGGAGTGACTCGAACTGACAATTGTTTAGTCACTTCTCACTCGACCATATTGACAGTAGTGAGAATTTCTCCAACTCAGTTTTATATCCGGCAGAACGGTCTTTGCGGGATACGGTCTTTTTGTCCGGGACACGGTCTTTTTGTCCTTCGAAACTGAAAACTGGATACGGTTGTTGAGAAACTACCTAAACTTTTTATGTGAGATAGATTTTATTGGCCAATAGATTTTCAACGTATCACCAGGAACAAGAAATTATCCAAATCTTTACACACATGAAACTCACCAACGTAACCTTACTTACATCCAAGTTATATTAAAATTTTTGGTCTTCCTGTGAAGTAGTTTTACACATTTGAAGTTTACATTATAATATGCTTTGTAAAAAAACAGCCTGCAATAATAATAATCAATAATAAGCAAAAACTACCCTCATTTTCAAGAAATGACTTCGGCTCCACTCCGGCCCTTCCTCAACAAATCAACTCCGGCTCCACTCCTATTTTCGAAATTTGTTCCACTCCGACACTCCGGCTCCTGTAGACGACTGGCGGGTATACTTTGCATTTAGGATCTTAAACAGGCCCCGACAAATCGTGCTATAAAAAACAACGGTGCAACTCGATCTGGTAAATTTTATGCTGTGTTGCCAGCTTTTTGTCCCATTAATATTCTGTCATTACGATTAATGAAGATTTTTGCAAATGATAGCTTTTTGCCTAGTTTTTGCTTTGTCTTCACTATTTGTCTTCACTAATGCAACAGTTCAAGTGTTCAATCTTGACCTAAAATTCAAAGTGGGGATAGCTTCACGCGAAACAACTAGAATAGAATCTTAACTCTATGATAGTTAATGAATTCCAGGATTCAAAGGTCTTGACGTCAAGTCCGCGACGTCACAGTCATAAGAAATTTTCAAGGTGAGTCTATAAACAAATATATGCGTGGCCCGAGTCAGCTTTCGGCGCCCATTAACTCCCAACCCGCTCTTCGTATCTATGCTACCAAGAAAGGTCTGAATGGGGGGCGCCAAAACTGACTTCGTCCCCAGGCGTGGGAAACCCTAGGTACGCCACTGATTGGAACATAGAACTATTAACCTTCCCCAATCTCCAGCCCTCAACTAAAGGCCTTTGGCACCGTAGATTTTTCCTACCTTTACTACCAAAACAGCTTTTCAGTTTCAAACGCGGATTAAGCACGGAAGGCTAAACGAACAGTACGTCAGTCTTCTCTGCATGACTTCAGATTCCCAACCTCTTGTCTTTTTAATTCAACATTTGAATAAATTGAAAGAATCTTTCGGCGCTTGCCGTGATGGAGTTCAAACTGATAGGGGAGAACGGGGTATGTTGAATCATATTTTTCCTTTTTTGCAATTGATGTTTTGGTGTAGGCACTAGAAACCTAAAATTGGGTCATTTGGCAGTTAAATCCATTTAACACATTTACACGCAGGTTGTTTGACATAGCCTTTTATATTCTTAGCATAAATTGAAAACGAAAAACATCATTTTTGCGGTTCAACATACCCCATGCGTGGGGTAAGTTGAACCAGGTACTGGGGAAAGTTGAACCAAAACAAAGATCTGTCACAAAAGCGAACTAATGCAGAATGAAATGTCGGAATATTCACACTTGCGTGAACGTATTCAAAAATATTGAAATCCGTCGTAAACACTTCTAACCATTGATGCATGAGGAAGTGGCGGAGTAGGCCTACTTTCACTAGAGTAAATTTGTCTGATTTTTTCAGTCCGATGGAAATGCATGTTTCTTTTGTCTTTTTGTCGTTCCAGTGACTTCTGGTAACGGGAGTATCTTTACTATGTCACGTCTTGAAAAAGAGCACCCGTCACCAAGCTTGAAAGTGACGGCTGCTCTTCCTGTTTAGGGTCATTTCTTCCTCTTTTCAAAAATTTCCTTCGCATTTTCCAATTACGTCATCAATACTCCCAATGGGTGTAACATAAGAAAGAGTTATTTTGCCAGTGAAGCTCACAGCAGGGGCAGATAAAGCCAGTATGGTTAGGGGGGGTGATTTCAGTGATATTTAGTTAGTCAAGTCTCATTACTGTGTCACTACTGTAAGAGATATGAAGTATACATCACAACACTGCTGTGACAAAACAGTGGGTGGCAAAATGGCCTTAAAATCGTGACTGCCGAATTGTGCAAAATCATGGTGATAAAAGTTATTTTGGTAGGTTTTTGGGGGAGCGATAGCCCCAATTGTCTTTTTTGATAGAAAGCTTTTTGATAGTTGCTTCACATGTTTTGCCAAATCATTTTCCATTCCATCACTAAACATTTTGAGTTCATCACTTAGAGCATCATAACCATAAAGATGGTTCGCTACTGATGCTTTTCGGTCAATGAAACGTTTTGCGTACCACGATTAATTTCATATTGGCTTGCAGCTTTTCAAATTAAAGTGCTTTTTGCTACAGCGTCTGAAGCGGCTGTCATAAAATCTTCCAAAACAGAATCACGCTTTTGTTTATTTTTGTATTAAACGAATTTTTGCAATTGCAATGATTAAAAATAACAGTAGCTAAATTAAATAAACAACAACTAACGACTTGGATCAAGTGGGGTAAGTTGAACCATGGTTCAACTCGCACGACTTGAATGGTTCAACTTACCCCGAAGGAGAATTTCAACTTGGAATTTAATTTATATCAGAGCCTTAATATCCAGCTGTACTAACACAAGGTGATGAACTGTGATGGACCTCCGCTTTGAAGAAATAACGACATCAAACAAATATACCTTTCCCACTACGAATTATGAAACAGCAAAGTACATTTCCAGTTTTTCACTTTGAGCCCACGAAAACACTTCCAACCTGGCAGCTTTCTGCACCAAATAATTTTGGATCTGAGTCATAAACCAAAATGCATTCCTAACAGGCTCCGAATAGCAGGTGTCGCACATCAGTCTCTGGACCGCTTCATTTAGCTAAAACTGGGGTGATTCAACTTACCCACCGGTTCAAGATACCCCGTTCTCCCCTACATTTACAAGGCCATATCGTCATGGCTTCCATATTCCAAAACAGATTTTTTGTACATCCTTGTTCTATTCGTTACGTGCCGTCGTTAACCAGCAAGCAAGAATAGTGGAGTTCAGCTCCATTAGTGCAAAAGAGTGGAAATCCACAAGATCGTTGTATTGGTAGTTTTGCGTAGCATGACAGTCTGAATATGCAATAGCGCTTGTTGTGGCATGTTGCCGTACAGCGTATTTCTTTTTCCATAAAAGCAACAGGTTTTGTAGTGCAACTGAAAAGAAGGCGAGGGGTATTTGTCCTGCCAAAGCATTTCAAAATTACCATTGAATTAGCAAAGCATCACAAAATGACATGCAGCATGTAAAAAAATTGTTCTTGAGACATCTCTGACGTTTGAGATGTTGCGAGTCATATTAGCATAGAATAAGCCAGGAGTGCACAACCTGCGGCCTTCGATAAAAATGTGTGCGGCTGTGTACATGTAATATAAAATATAGGTTACGGCGGCCGTGCATTAATAAAATTCATTGTCTACTGTATGAGGATACTCAGCAGAAAGAAAGGCAAACAGACGTATGAAAGCATGCTAGCAGTGGCGTAGCCAGCCCAAAATTTTCGGGGGCAAAATAGTTGACTTCAGGCGAGCGGCAGAATTTTTGTTTGGGACGCCGCTTTTCAAAGCGCAGAATTACTAGATATGCTACAAATGTTGGGGAGCATGGCCCCTTGATACCCCCTGGCTATGCCTTTGCAGACTAGGCTCAATGTGTAGGAGCAGAACAGAAGCAATGCAGAAAAATGAAAAAAATCTCGAACTCACTAGCGGCCGCAATTCATAAAAATGAACGTAATGCAGGCGGCTATAGCGAAAAGATTGTGCATCCCTGATGGAGACAGAGGAAGCTTTTCAAGAGACATTATATTACGTATCTAGTGTCTTAGAGAACTGACATGTGAATTGTGCGTATTTCAGTGTACAAACCTTCAAACCGATTCGATGCGAATTGAACGAATGCGGCTGCATCGTACATGGAATTTTTTAAATTAAGTTCGCGAGATCCGTAATATGTGCGTTACCAGGATATAAGATAACAGTTATTTTATGACAGTTATGCCATGGCTTGGATAAAGCAGTTTCGGAAACGAAAATCTGCAGTAGAAGGTGATGAAATATTGTGCAGAAAACAGCAAATCAATGAAACGTAAAGTCTGCACTGAGTTGTCACGACATCGCTAACACAAGGGGTAGAGGAACCGCTGGGCCGCATGGGCATAGACCCCCCAACTTCTTAATTTCGAATTTTGCTGAAATAAGTTTCAGCAACACAATTCGTATCGGGTCCATTGTTATAGTAAATCGTCAAATAAAAAAATGCGGCAGAATTTTAGGAGTATTTTGGCAATATTATTTGTCATATATTATTTGCAATTTGACAAAATTTCGTAAATGTTTGGCAGAGTACACCGTGCACAATCTGGTCACCCTTCTCAGCCTCGCTCACCATTTAGTGTTGTCAAACAGTGTTGCAAGATGGTGTAATACTACAGTAATTTTTACAAAAATGGTGTAGTTTTACATGCTTGTGCGGAGGAAAAAATTGCGTGCTACACTATCGCAAAATTGGTGCAAATGCTACAGCAAAGCGGTCATTTTCGTGCCTTCGACGGCTGAAGAACTACTTGACAAAAATTTTAACCTAAAGCAATTGAATCGCAGGTGGTTTTACACATTCACAAACACCCTATAAACCCCACGTACGGCAGATTTTTTGCTGAATTTTGCACAACCATAACTCGCCAGCCGAATGAGCTAGCGAGCTGTTCAAACCCTCTAAAGATGGGGGAAGTCTTATACTATCGATTAAAAAATTGCAAAATCTTGGATTTGGGGTTTTTTGTTGATGACATCATAATAGGAGCACGTTTACGCATTTTTGGCCGAGGTCAGCGGGCCCAGGGCGCAAACCCAACGAGCCATTTATGACTCAAGTTTTTATTGGAAACTAGGCTATAATACGAATCTTAAGAGCCCTTGGTTGATATTCTAGCGTTTCTGACCAAAATTATAGCTGAAAAAACAAACGTTTGGGACAATTTTCAAAATAACATCAAAGGTATGATTTGCCCATGTTGGGCAAGTTTTGTTCAGCCATAACTCAGTAGCAGATGGAGCTAGAGAGCTGTTCAAACCCTCTAAAGATGCGGAAAACCTTGTAGTTGCGATTTTTAAAAATTGGAAGGTTTCAGATTTTTGTTTACGCTGGAATGATATTCACTACATTATTTCAACTTTACGATAAGAAATTTGCGCAAAGATTTTTGCAAACGACGTCAGAGATTATTTTACAAAATGTTTGTCCTGATAAGAAAATAGCACATTGATTTTTGGAAACACGTTAAAAAGTCTTTTGTTAAATTTCATTGGAAAATGCGACAATGAAGGCCTGAACATTACGAGAAAGCACGACAAACGAATGAAAGTTGAACTACATTGAAGAACAGTTAAACAAACGCTGGCTGCAACAATCATCAGTTCTGTATGTGTTTTTTTTTTTTGCTTATGGGCGAATGTAGCATTTTCGTCTTTGCCGTATTTTTCACGGTCCTGACTCATGGTTTTCTACTGCACCACCTGAAAACCGCATGTTTGAAATGTTTCCCAGCAGTTTATGAGTGGCTAGATCAGAGATGACCGGGTATTCATGCAGTAGAAAAATGCAATAGAAATAAACTCTGAAATGCAGTAGAAATAGATTCACTCCAAGCTTACTTCTAATTTTTTCTAAACTTTACAAAAACTTGCATATCTGATTTGTTAAGCCATTTTTATTCGTGACCCCAAAATTAAATTTCGCGACCCGAAATGTGGTCACGACCCGTAGTTTGAGAGGCCCTGGTCTATATCATATTTGTGAATTGTATTGTCAACTTTTAATAGTTAGTTAATAACCTAATCGTTTTTAGGAAACAGGTTTAGAGCAGGTGGCGTACAAAAACGTCGCGCTTCATAGCGTTTAATGTCGCATTTCATAGCGTTTAATGACATAAAATCCAAGCATTTTTCAAACGCGTTGAGGGACTCCACAGCCTTTACGTTATCAGCTGCATACGTCAACCAGTCGCTCAAGAATTGGATAAGGTCCATATCGTAGGCTGTATGCTCGCAAGTGTTGTAGACCTATTTCGGGAGTCGGTGTCTTAGAGCAAACTTTCTGCTCGGCTTCGATTGAACGTGCGTTGGTGTACATCAGAAGTGTGTGAATGTAAAAAGCGCAATCTTGACGGCAGTCACGATTACTTCTTGCTCAACTGCAATATTGGCTGCTAAAAGCGTACTGCTGATCTTGCATTTGTACTAGCATCGAGAATTTCGAAAACGTTTTTGCAAGAAAGTATTAAGATCAAATGGTGGCTTTCATCCAAAGTACTGTAGAAGCTTGGAACTTTATTTAAAAAAACTCTAAAGCTTGTCAATTAAATGAAAATAAACTTTGTATTTGCCGGCTTAAATCTGAATACAATTATTCAGAGAAAAAAGCGCCAGAAAAACGTTTTATGGACAATGCTTGCAAAAACAAAGGGCATCAAATATTTCAATGGTGAGACGTGGATGTTGTTTGACCACTACTATCAAAATTTCTGGCTACGCGTCTGAATGGAATCTGCCATATATTGCAAAGACGGTGATATAAAATATGTGTTCGTACGTTATGCAAGTGATAGCGTGACTCGAGTCAATGACTCGACTCGACTTGAGTCAAGCTTTTGGTGAGTTGATTCAAGTGACTTTGAGAAATGCTAGTGACTCGCCTCGAGTCGCGTTTTTTACCAAATGACTCGACTCGAATCACAATCAATGACTCGAGACTCGAGTCAGAATTATTTTCACAAATCTCCAAACATCTCATTGACAAACACAGTTCGTTTGCACAGAAACATGAGCATTTCTTGCTTCACTGATTATCAGTATTGATGCAAATCTTTTGTTTTGACTGCATCTCTTAATGGTGCTACTGATACATTTTAGGTATCAAGTGTTCCACCTGACATGGAGTTAGAGTCGAGACCTTGCTTTTCATTGAGGGGCCAGCAGGGCACAACGTATTAAACACATTATCGCGATTTAATGCAGCATTTGCATCAGTGTCGTGGCAAGGCAGCCCCGTACACCTCGGTCGGGGGGGGGCCGACCATTCGTAGGGGCCCCACAATATATATTGTATTAGTAAGTTAGAGCCATCTCTCTACCTTTGACTTTTACTCTTCTGGTATTTGCCCTCAATGCAGAGTCGGTAGATTAAGCATGTAATATCATGATTCGTTAATTTCGAAAAAGAATTGCGGACGTTCGGACGCTATAGCAGTTTTTGTAAAGTTGTGGTTACGTCAGAACAAGGTCAATTGTTAATAGTCTTGACCTTCGTCACTTAACTTCGCTTGCTTCGCCCTTGTCCGTTGAAATTCTTGGGGAAATTTAGGTCATAATGAATGTGCTGTGGAGTGTTGTGGAATCGCTTTGTAGCAGAGGTGATTACAGAGCCGGAGTGCCGGTGTGGACTCCGGAAAGAGTATACGATTTTTGCCGAAGCCGGAACAGGACCTGGAGTCGGATTTTTGAATGAAAACTGGACCCGGAGCAGGAGTGAGAATTTCAGTTTTTACAGCAGTCGGACAATTTATTCTATTAAATTTAAACTTTCTCTGAACGGCAAATTGTTAGATTAATATATTCGCTCTATTCTCTTGGATAAATTTATTGGTCAGTCATTAGTTCAGGCTGTTGAGGGTGAGGGACAGTATTGCCAACCTTGCGGTTTTCCCGCGAATTTGGGCTTGCTTTTTTGTGGAATTGCGGGTTTTTTTGAAGACTTGCGGCTTGCTTGTTTTGGGGCTTATTTTAATTGAAATTCGCTTGTTTTTCGGGGTTGTTTTTCGCAGATTTCTCTTTTGCGGATTGCTTTTTTTTCAAATTTTATGAGACATTTGCTGTTTCAATATACTGCTAAAGGGATATTGAGCGTGTTTTTATAAAAAAATTTTCATTTTGGACCTGTTTCTTCGGATTTGCCTCCTTGCTTTTATATTTAATTTTCTTGCTGGTTTTTCGTTTTGTTGAATTTTCCTGCCAACGCATGTTGGGCTTGTTTTTCGGTGAAATTACCGATTTTTGGCTTGTTTTTCAAATTTACTTGTTTGTTTTTGCAACATAACCTGGCATCACTGGTGAAGGAGGGTGGCAGACTGGCGGTCTGTGTTCTGATCTGACTGGTGCATAGCTGCTGCTCAACTGCCCTATCACAGGACGTCAGTTACTGGAAGTTTTTACCTCTTTGCTGGGTCGTGTTTTGAGCAGTATTCACAATTTGTTAGTTTCAGTGAAATGTAGAAGACAATAACAACAATGCATGTAATATGTACCTTTACAATGCAGCAACGCCAACAGCAGTGCAGTTTCAGTCAAGCTAGCAGACACGCAGCTCAGGCTATTTCTAAACATGTCTTTACCATCTTGCAAGTTCAAATACAATAAGAGAAATTAATTAATTGTGTGAATAAGGGGGTATGAAGTGTTTTCAATGCAGCCAACGTGGCTTCATTTGCACATGCAAAAGTGAAAAGATAGCAGTAGTTGTCTTGTTCTTGTTTCATTGTGCTTGTGCCTAAATCACAAAGAGTTAAACAAAAAAGTTAAACAAGACTTAGTTCAGGCCAGAGCTGAAAGAGTCAAATGAGATTTGGTTCACATGAGAACAACTTATGTTTCTATTTCTTGGTTTCAAGTTTGGTAGCCTAGTGCATATTTTGCCTCATGGAGCAAAATGAGATGTACAATACACAAAAACACAAAATGAGTTAGGATTTAAAGTTAGGGAAAACGTGCAGTTGACCAATACAGACAAGAAACCACTACCTGCTTGCCAGAACTAAAAGCATGACAATAATCATCCATATTGGCTAAAGGCAAAATAGTTCAAGCAGTTATTTTACCTCATGTGGCAAAATAGACTTTGCTTTCAAGCTTTCAGAGTGTAAAACAGGAGTCGGAGTGGAAATTTCCAATGAGCGCCGGAGCAGGAGCAGGAGCTGGAGTCACTTTTTTAGGAACAGGAGCAGGAGTCAAAAGAAGTGACTACGATCACCTCTGCTTTGTAGTTGGGTACAGGTAGAGAGACTAGGTTTCTACTTCTAGTTCAGCGTTAAAAACGTTTTCGTGAAAGCTGCTTAAAACAGGTTATGTAAAGTTGAAACGAAGGAAGGCTGTTGTGTCAGTTAATTATATATATGTCTGTCCAGACTGTGTTAAGACAGTCTAATTTAAAGTTTCGACCAGAAAAAAACGGGTGTAATCTCGATAAGTATAACGCTCGCTTGCTCGATCTTAAAAAGCCTCTTCAGATTTGATCTCACTTGCTACATGTCGTGAGGAAGATGGATGGTGTCAGATTCCATTAAATTCGTTCTTATTAGAAGTGAAAGCAGAGGGAGTGTTGGGAAGCAGTTAGTTCTACGCACTGCTTCCACCTATGACCTTTTGGTGAAAGCACCAAGTTGATTACAGTGAGACTGACTGTTGAAATGATGAGGCTGTACAGCGACCACCAGGTGCTCTGTGATCGTGGGGATGCAAATCACAAACATTAATGAGACTGCCGGTTTCACATATTGTCGTATACCAGGGGTGTTCAACCTTTATTACTGAAGGGCCAAACGCAATTAAACAGATTAGATCGCGTTCCGGAATCCAGAATTGCGATTATAAAGCAGGTTGTTGGTTTCAAAATAACTGTAAAGGTGTTTATGGATTAGCTTTTCAAAAACTTTAGATAGAGAGGGAAGAATAGAAATCGGTCTGTAATTTTTT
>JGI24159J19872_10012599_pt1 | contig 11026 bp, 10 predicted proteins | sample Ectturendosymbi4_FD_19872 | JGI IMG/M metagenome (IMG submission 19872)
AAACGTTAAAGCTCCACATAATTGTGATTGAACCGTCACAATACACGTCATCACAAATAAATATCTAGAATGAATGCTATTGTTGCTAAACAGTGACTATGGCGCAATGAAGAAGACTTTGAAACTGAATCGCTTCTTAGCCAAAATTTGAGCTTCAAGACATATAAAATTTATCTTACCCGCATATTACCGCGTGTAGTTTTAAAACTGTGCAACACCAAAAATGTACGATACTGATTTAAGTGTACACTGACACTGGAAACAAGGATAGGTTATATTTGTAACACCCATGGTTATCAGAGAGGAATTTGCGATGGCCTTGAAATGAAGCTTACATAAACATTAAGTAGGATACAGCAAGCTGGTGCGCCAAAAACAGCTGCGAAAAACGTTACTCCAGTTGTTTTTTTCAGGTTTGTATTCAAGCAACAGCTGAAGTAGGATAGGTTCCTTGAGGCAGTTCCGTTTATTTCCACTGAAGTATTTGTTTGGCTTAAACTTCAAATATTTTATTAACCTGAAAACTTTGGAATTGGGGATGGCATTGCCCCGTTGCCATCCCTGGCTACGCGTCTGGTGGAAACTGTATTTTGGTTGCGGGCTACAGACCAGCGCAGGAATTCGTGATTGAGCGAAGTTCACGTGCACACCGAGTCGGTAATTCAAATTAACCAACACAATTTAACGATCATGACAATTCAGTTTACATAGAAAATCTGTAAATTGTGACTACATATAATCCAGTTATAATGTTCATTTTTCTCATTTACTCCCTGGTTTTATGCTGGGGAAACGTTTCTAACAGTAATGTAACCATGAAATTTGCACAGTTACATTGCTTTTTATCACAAAATGTTGGGGGGGACAAAAGATAATATGTCCCCCTTGTTTCAAAGTTGGGGGGACATGTACCTCCCGTCCCATCCTTAAACTCGGTCCCTGTTAAGAAGGAACGCACAGATACATGAAAGAACACGGAAATAGATATGTGGCGGTAATAAAGTAGCATATTTAGGCCCGGAGCCAGGGGGGGCATTCAGGGACAGCGCCCCCAATCTTTTTGTGCCCCCGAAATTTATAAAAGAGCACACGCTTGGATGGCGCCAACACGGTTTCTATGTTTAGCACCGTTGATATAATGCTGCGATAATTTCCAACCAGACCGATTGATAAAATGCATGGGGAGTGGGAGGTTGCGAAGAACCATGGATCATTTGGGCTGCAGACCTCCCAAACAATGAAAACAATTGCTGACCATGAAAACAACAGGTTTTTGCAACGTCCAAGGTGATTTAATGTAATCATTATATTTGTCATTGCTGCTTCGAAATCAACCAAATATTTTACATTTTCATAAGTGCATCAGATAGTGTGGGGTGGTTATATTTCAAACTGGGTCAAACGACGTGTAACTGGCAGGTTTCTATTTTTGGCAGTCACTCCCCAAAAGGCCTGACGTTGTTTAATCCTATAACCTGCGCTGCAGTTACAAGCCAGGTTGAGCAAGGCCAACTTTTCGACTGCACAAGCAGGATCGACTTTCAGGAAAGATTTGCAGAGGTCTTGTGGTTTGGCGCAATATTTCCATCAGAGTACGACCATCCATTAACCGAGGCAGCTCTGCAGATCATCCTTGGCACCGCAGACTGCAGTGATCCATGCACATGTGCACATATGTTTAACAGGAAGGCTGTTTCTAACGATGCAACACACAGTCTGTCTGAAATGCTGTATGTGTTCCTAAGCATTCGTCCCGGGATGACTTCTTCAACTTGAACTGGTGCTGGGTTAGAGGTTGAACGCGATCGAAAAAACTCACTGATGCTTTGATGTTCAAATGTTTGTACTTTCCAATTCAGTGTTACTAACTGGCATCACTTTCATACAAATTATGATTATTTTGTACTGAAAGACAGAATGCGAAAAAAGTCAACCTGCTGAAAACAAAACAAATGATTCGGACACCAAACAATCAACTTCATTCAAGAAAGGAAACAGGCCTATTGTAAACTGTAATTGGAGATGTGCTCAAAATAGAAAGGTGGGCTGAGCTTTTCAAAACTTCGTCGTCTCCACCAGTTCTCATCACAGGGTGCATTTATCTAGTGGTGGAAGATTTCACCAAACAAAAGGATACATTTGCTGTATCATAATATATATCAAGCATACATTTTCGCAAACGCTTTTTCTTGAAATATATAATTAATTGGACTCACGACAAACACATTCCGAGCCCACGCTGCTTAAGATTTTATGTCAAGTTTTTTGACCTACGCGAAGCGAAGGATTATTATATGTACAAAATATCTAGAAAAGCTTCGCAATGGGAGCTTCGTTTTTGAACATTTTTTGCCTAATTTCGACATTTATATTTCGTGTAATCATTCATAGGACACAACAATGGGCAGAGAGATAGTTAAGCTAAGCAGAAAAAGATAGAAATTGAAGAGTCTTACAGTTCTGCTTTTATTGCTGTAGTGATGCAGAAAAGACAGAAAAATCAGCATTTACGGGCGTCATACTCGAAAAGGTTCAAAGTTCAATGAGAAAATGGCTGCAACGCGCACAAAATTTCTGATGTATGCGTTCATGTTTTTGCATAGGAGTGAAACGTCTGATTTTATCCATAATGTCATTCTTTTAACAAGAAACAAGTCATATTGAAAATACATGGGGCACAGTGCTTCTACTTTACCGCATGAACTATGCATTTTTATTAAATAACGTTTTAGTTGTTTTTTGTTCTGGATTTCGGGTTACCTACGAAAACAAACCTACCCAGACAGAAACACAGTGACGTTTCCAACGTAGTATCTCGCATGAAAACTTTAGTATAGTGCTCCCGTGCAACCTCGAAAACCTATTGCGGAACTGCGTTAAACCTCTTCTAGGCAGAATGGTTTATTTAAATATTTTTATAATAATAATTTTATTCACAGGTGTTTTGAGTTTGAAGCAAAAACCTGTGAATAAAACTGTTTGGAGAAAGGTGTGACACAGGAGGCCTTCAGTCATTTCTTAGGACTGCGCAATGTTGGCTGAGAGGACCAAACGCTCACAACGATCAGTGCAATACCTGCAGAAAGTGTTCGTTCATTCATTTTCATACCCGCTTTTCGTCTGGGTAGGGTCGCGGGGAAAGCAACTCTAGGAGGACTCGAAATACCTTACGGTTTTCAGTAATTTCAGGTAGTTCCGCTCTACAGTTTACACCAAGACGAGACCAAGCAAGGTCTGGTATGTAACTACAGTATAACTATGTAACCACGCCACCTGGTGCTTGGTCGATCCCTGGGCCGCTTTCCCGTGGGTATAGCCAACAGGACGTGCCTTCCCGATCCTTCCTGGGCCAGTGACCGAACCAACGTAGCTGGGATCTTTCCATTCGGTGGTGAAGTGGTTCGACATTCAAAGCTTGGCAAATTTCACAGCTTCGCACTTTATCGCGAAGTGTCAAACCGTGAACTCTTCGCAAAAATCCCATCTTTGCTGCTTGTACTGCTTGCACTTTCTTTCAGTCATTACCCAGGATTCATGGTCAAGGGAGAGGATCGAAACAAAAAACGATTTAAAAACTGACAGCTTTGCGGTGTTTGAAAGCTACCGTTTGGTGACCACTGAGCTATAAAGCTCAAGCAGAACTGCGTGTGCTTTAACAATCTGTGTATCAATCTCCTTGTTCCACCTTCCGCCACTCGTGAATACCGCCCTAAGGTACTTGAACTTTTGCTACAGCAATTTGCAGCTTACTTGCAGCGTGCACTGGTTTAGTTTCTGGAGAGACGTACCTCGGTCTTTTTAGTGCTGAGTTTCATTTCCGTTTCATCGCACGCAGCAGAAAACTGACCAGGTGTGTGCTGACGACCCTGTTCAGAGGATACCAGCAGCACCAAATCTTCCGCAAAAGCAAACGATTGTTCCTGCAGCGTGTAACAATGACACACTCCTCGACTCGACTTTGACTGGCAATCCAATTAATATAGAATATGAAGAGGAGTGGCGAAAGCACACACCCTTGTCGAGTCCAACACCCACGTGGAACGGTTGTGATTTAAACGCCGCCGACACAGACACAAATTTCTGATCAAGAATACAGTGACTTGACGGCCAGTAACAGGTGGCTGAAAATTTGCTGGAGAGTAAAGGTTTGGTCTGTAGTGCTACGGCCGAGACGAAGACCGCATTGGGTATCACCCAGCCTTGGCGCAAAATTATTTCCGCGACAACTTTTCCAAGGCACTTGACATACACTTTTTTAGAGAGGCTAAGGATTGAAGTTAGAGCATTGTTACCTGTCCCCCTTCTTGTGCATGAGGAGGATCAACGAGTCTATTCCTAAGAAATGCGGTTGTTATCAGTGTTTTTAATGCTTATGCCTTAAAAGCACTGGTAATAACTGCATTTCTTAGGCGTAGACTCGTTTTTAATGCTTATGCCTAACCACCACACTTACAAGCAACTAAAAATTTGGCTGGATGAACAACAAACCATCAAATATGAGCCTGCTCCAAAATATCTTGGAATCAATTTGAATCGCAGCTTAACATTCAAACATCACATCGAACAGCTGAAGAGCAAAGTCTCAGCTAGAGTGTCCCTGGTTAAACAACTGGCTGGCACAAAATGGGGAGCGTCCTACAGAGCTCTCAGAATATCTGCTCTAGCCCTGCTATATGCTTCAGCTGAATACTGCGCACCAGTCTGGTGTCGCAGCTCACATTCGCACAAAGTTGACGTGGTGCTGAATGAAGCCATGCGAACAATTACAGGATGTCTGAAAAGTACCCCACTAAGTTATTTACCCTTTCTGGCTGGAATCATTCATCCAAAACTCAGACGTGACACTTCATGTCTGAGCCTCTACACCAAAGCTAAGCATGTTGATCATCTATTACATCACACGTTGTGTATACAACCTACTCCAACTCGTTTAAAATCAAGGTGGCTGCTATGGCCATATGTGGAGCATCTCGAAATAGAATATATTGCTTTGCCACAGGTCCCCTCACCTCTGAAACTATACATCAATGAACTGACTCCGAAACCAAATGGATATCAGTACCCCAGAAAATCTTGGGTACAATTAAACCGGCTCCGTACTGGAGTCGGTCGCTTCAAAGCGAACATGGTAAAGATGGGCCTGGCAGCATCTAACCAATGTGAGTGTGGCTCTGTCCAGACCGCAGAACACATATTGCAAGAATGCCCTATGCTGAGACCTCCGTTCAGCATCTCAGTTATTAGCAGGGAAGACCTCCTGCAATATCTCCTGAACATTGAATTTTGACGACTACTCGCTCTGTATTGTGTATACGGAAGAAGAGAAGAATGCTTAAGCCGGTGAAACAGATTTTGCTCTCAGGGAAACTTACGAAATTTCTTCCAATACGAGTTTATTCAACTCATCACAACAGTAGTTATCAATCATTTTCTACTGGCAGATCTCTTTCTACACAGGAAACTTTTTCTCGAGGACCCCAACGACACAATGTTTAATACAGGAAAACGCATTATCTTGAAAACCTGACGTGATGAGAAAATTATGATTTCAGATTCGGAATCAGAGAATTGAAACCATCCTAGTACCGTAATTTTACCCTACCCGGCACCTGAATGTTGTTGCACAAGTTTATCATGTAAGAGGAGGTTATAACTCGCAGAATCCCCGCTTTACCTTCGTGGATCCAAGGCTGGAAGCCACTATTAAAGAGGTTTTAAGAATCGTAAGTCGATGATGAAGGGATTTGTTACAATGCATGCATTGGCTAAAATAAAATCAAATTATGCAACTGAAAATGATGCTTTAAGCAGCATTTTAATGATTAATGCCCAAACAACAAGCTAGAAGCTACCCCATTTTCACATAGACATACGAGTGGAAGCATAGAAGAAACGAGAGAAAGAAATAGTGAGTAAAAACAAGTTTCTGGGCATATTTCATACCACATCCTTTTGGTAAATGCCTCATGAATTGTTTGCGGTTTTACGCAGTTTTCACGAGAGCAATGAGCAATAAAGTTGCAACACAACAAAGCGTTCTCGTAGAAAAGGCAAACAGACTTATGTGTACGATTCAGGGTCGTCATCAGATTAATTTTATTTCAAGCTGAGTTAATTAATTTACAATCACACTTGATAGATCGATGGTAACCCAGTCTCTGCCCAATGCAAATGTTTGTTTTTATCACATAAAAACCGCGTGCGTTTTGAAAAAAATCACGTTTTTTTTCAAAGCCTGCGGTCTGGTATATCATTATTTTGAACTATCTTTTCTTGAGCAGCATGGAGTAATTCAGTAAAATTTGATTGGATAACGGTGATTCGATGATCACTTTTGTTTCATCTCTAGATGATGCTTTAAATCAGAAGCAATCAGGTTTTTCATTTGATGCTGCTGATTACCAGTTTAAACATTCCGCAACCGACGTTTGCTTTCGATTGAACGCTATGTTTTCCGAAACGATGTCTTGGTGCCTGTAAAACAAACTGTGCGTGTACTATCAAACATGGCCAACGGCGCGGTATTTTGAAAAATTTGGTCGGTCTGCATGAGTCACGAGAGCAGAATGTTTGTGTAAATGTTCCAAATAGGAGTTTGGTACTTCATAACAACTTGCTTTGTTTTTCAAAGATGCTGTTCAAAATTGTCAATCAACTTAAGATGCAATTTTCTAACTTGTTGTGAAAATCAATACTTTCATAGTTTTTTCAACCGACATTGATACCAGAAATACTACAGGCAAAGTAAAAACTTGACATGTAATACCGCGTTTGTTTTGGTTGTCGAAGCAAAAGCGCATTGTCGAAGGTAAAAAGTTCTTTTTTGTAAAATATCACAATGTGAATGCTTGCGAATGTATAAGCACTTAAAATTGTTTTTAACTTACACACACCTAATGCTGAAAAATGAAAGAGAGTACTCTCTTATCTGATGAGTTATTTCAACGTGTTTCTTAGGTTCTTCGCAAGAGCAAAGAGTTTGAAACACTGTGCTTGATACCCTGCTTTTGTTGTGAAGATACAATCCTAAGAAATTAAAACTCCGAATTTGTGGTCTGTAGACTCTGACGCAGACTTTCCATGATCTAACGATTCAACTAGACACAGTCGGAGCAATAAACAAATCGAATGATTCCGGGGGTATGGAATAAAAAGAGATGTAGGAACTGCCGAAGCGTATTATCTTACTTTTGTAGCCTGAGTGGTCGAGCTGTTTTCAGTGTCTAATTGCATACAATGTTCCATTCGAAATTAAGCAATGCAAGTTACTGTTGCAAGGTATCTGTCTTTCAGGGTCAAACGATTGGTGTTCGGCATAGAAGGTCGTGCTTTTCTTTGTGTTCAGTGCAAAATTTAAAAAACATTTCCCGTCTGAGAGGTCCATGTGCTCACCTGAGTGAAAGACGTTTCTCATTTAGAGTTGAACTTTGCGGAATTAGTCAACTGCAGAAGGCTGTTTTTTTATTAAGTGGTTAATGCACAGCGCAATGAGAGCAAACGACTTCAATATGTGACAAGGTTGGTTTTATAGCTATATCATTAAAGTGACTCAGGAAATGCGTAGTCGTAGTGGAGTGAAATTCAATGGGTTCAAAGTTGTAATAATGTCCATCTGTCTTTTTTCATCGTAGGCGGTTTGCACCATTAACATATTATTGACTGTGTCAAATTTTCTTCTTAACATTGTTCATAATTAAGATAATTCTTGCGCAATAACCATCTTTGAAAAACTATTGCGAATGTACCCATGGTTTTGGACCACATTGTAGCAACAAACTAAGCAAGGAATGGTGCTGAGCAGCCAACTGACTTGATTTTCAGATTTCTTGTATTACTTATAGTATTTCTTTGTAGGGTCAACAGTAACACTGAGAGGGAACTGTAACTCGTTTCATTAAAAATGGGACTGGATCGAACGGTGCAGACAACTTCCTCGGTTTCCGAAAATCGTTGATATAAGTTTTTTCAAGTTTATTACAATGTTTGGCCACTCATACGTTTGTTATTGTATCTGAGTATGCCGTCCTTGTAGAACCAAGTTAACCACAAATAACTCGCGCGTTTTCACGCACTAACATGATGCAGCATGCAGATTGGTTGCGGGGAACAAATTGCATACGATGAAGTACTTTGGAAGGAAAAAAATGTCCTGTGCATAAATGGTGAATTTTTCCACTATGCATAAATGGAAAAACATTTCTACATGACCACAAGTCAACGCCACAACTTTGTGAAACACTTTTCCGTGCTTCTGTTATGTGGAACGTTTCTGGTTTGAGGAAACACTTTGTATACATCTGAAGACAAACCTTTGCTCCTTTCCAGGATATCTGCTAGCTTACACGGAGGACACACAACTATTTTCGTTGTAAATGTTGATTTGATGACGAGAACGGGGAAAGCGTGTGAACGATTTCCTTGCACTCACTCAATCAAGATACTGGACCGTCACGAAGCAAGTACCGTTTCTGAAGTCTTAGGCATGACCTGATGGGGAATCGAACCCATGCTGTTAGCTTTGGTGGCGTGCTCAACCAGCTGTACCACTTAGATGGTTTAGAAAAGCTGGCAAAAGCTAAATTAGTTTCACAAAGGTTGTTTAGAACGTTTCTTGGAATTCCATTACCGACCGACCAGTTGTCTGTACTCTTTCAACGTTTCTGGGAAAGGTGTATTGTTGTGTACATCAACATTTTGCCCTCCAAGCGTACGGTCAGAAGCTTTAAACATTGCCCCTGATAATAACTTTAACGAAACAGAAATCATCATATGTGCTCCTAAGACATAATAAGAACAGGTTCCATGAATTTTGGTGGATTCATTGCTGCTTGGCTGAGCATTAGCAATATATTCGAGAGATGTTACAGTCTTGCAAACTTTTCCCCTAGCTGACACCTAGCGGTTAAAAGCGTTCTTGACTTATTAGCCTTAACCTTTGTTCAGTTAAATGCTTGACTTTTGTTAAGTGAAATGCTTCAAATGCTTGAAATGTTTTAATTATTTGATGACACCTGAAGACGTTTTCGCTGAAATAGGACATTTGCACTTATATCAACTTTCACAAAATTTTGTAATATTTGTGAATAACCTTTTCATTGTATTTTAGATTTTTCTTTACTTATTTACCATTACGTATCTCTCGAACATACGCTGGAAAATAGGCAAAGGCTTACCTGGTAAGAGTTCTTAGCTAGATGCTTCATTCACTTGCGGTGATATTGTTTGGTATGATATGGCACCAAAAGCCAAGATCTTCAAGAAGTATTTTACATCAATTTCCACCGTAACTGTCCAAAGCACTCCCTGATTTTCAATTACATGTTGATTTAAACATTCCTTCATCATCTATTGAGCCGCTTGACATTTGTCGCGTACTAACCTCTCTCAATCCTAATAAATCAAAAGGATTTTATAATCTACCTAATCGTATTCTCAAAACTCCTTACAATCTTTGACAACTCCATTGAGTTTTCTTTTTTGAGTTCTATCCTAGCAACCTTTCACTTTTGCAATTCTTAGAAAACAGCTTCAGCGATTTCTCTTCACAAATCAGTTTCTGTAAATGTTGTAAAACTTACAGACCTATTTCTACCTTGCTTTTGCGTCAAACGTTATTGAAAATTTAGTCCTAATCTCTTTTACATGTATTTTGAATCTAACAACCTGGTCTTTGATCGCAATTGCTATTGTGGAATTATTTCAGTGATGCACTCACTTATCTTCCTTTGTAGCTGTAAATCTTGTTAATCTGTTGTTTCATACATCATTTTGTTAGAATTGGCTCCCAAGTAGTCATGGTTTTGTAAAGTGGCCCGTGCGTCAAAAGTAGTTGGACCACGCTGTTCTAGCGCTGCTGTAAAACTTATCCATGGTTGCCTCAGGACCACATCACATGAGAATATTTTGAATCAATTGGGTCTCACGCCATTACATCTCGTTTGTCAGTTTCACAGTCTTATCTCATTTCGTCAGTTTCACAGTCTTATCTCATTTCGGATCAACCTTCTTGGACAATGCCCTTTTTTCTCTCTGCTCTTGCTCCCAAAACTATAAAAAATCTTTCCATCTATTCATTACGTTTTCCTCTCCATTTACATCTATCCTCATGTAGAACTCAATCTTTACATAATTTACTTTTTCACAAAGGCTCAAAATTTTGGAATTCTCTAGCAGCAAAAACCTGGAGAGCCATTGCGCATGTAATCAAGCGGAAACACAGGCAGGGCCGCAACGAGCTCGTATCTTCTCTTATTGTATAAATTTTTTGGGAGGGCCAAAACGATACTAACTTGGCAAATGTGTTCCCATCTGCCATAAAGGTTTTCCGACTGCAAGTCAGGCCAAGATTATCGGACTTCAAGGAGGGTTGAAGGGTTGCATCTCTCATGTCCGAATGAACTTTCTCCCGCAGCTTTATTTACTCAGCGCTCCAGGCATGAGGGCTACAGTACCAATTTACAAGGTCTTGGTGAGACCCGGCCTAGAGCCGCGGGCTCCAAACCTACCAGCACGGAACCGGACGCACTAACCACTAAGCCACTGGCTAGTTGTACACATTTTTGTAACAATCATCGAAAAGCTTCAAACGCTCCAATCTAGGGGCTGAATAACTAAAGGTGAGGGCACTGTTTGGACGGAAAATTTCGCTGTCATTTATTTTAAATTTGTTACTGTCACGTGCGGATGCGGATTTCACAATCCGGCTACAGTTTTCATGACTCTAGCAGCATGATCAAAAGCCGCGATGATGAAACAGACGCGACACAGCACAGAGCCATCACAGCAGACGCTTCTTCCCGGTTGCAGGTGCAACTTCAATAAAACGAATGGAATGATCAGCTGTCGAAGCTTCGTTGCCACGAGTCTTATACGTACATACGTACTGTACAGTGGCCGCTGGTTTAAGTTGTGAAGCCCTCCTATCCTCCCAATATCAAGTTTGATTATGGGTATTCAAAAGAAAATTGGGACGAAAACCTATTCAAGAAAAAAAGCAGCAGTGGATAAATCAACGGCAAACGGAAAA
>JGI24159J19872_10012605_pt1 | contig 11023 bp, 8 predicted proteins | sample Ectturendosymbi4_FD_19872 | JGI IMG/M metagenome (IMG submission 19872)
AACGCTCGAAACGGTCGAGTCCGCTTTGCTGGAACAAACACACGAATAGACAAGGTTATGGAACATTTGGATTGAGCTTGGGGGGGGGGCGGTTTCAACAAAGTCGAAAAGCACGAACACAGAAGAAAACGGATTTGCGTTTTTCTTTGCAAGGAGAGTTAAAAAACGAGAGAAGTCATGGATGAAAACACGAGTAGCTTAATGGGCGCAGTCAGTGAATCATTTCGTCGCCTGATTGCTCGGGAAGGGGTGTCGGGTGGACTCAACACACGCCTTTTCACTCGGGCTGTAGTTAATAATTAAGTTGGGAGCTACTTTACAAGCGAGAGAGAGAGACGAGTTCACAGCTGTTCGTTCGCGACGACTCGAACGACCGCCATTGTCTTCGTCGCGCTCAGCCGAAAATCTTCCCATGATTTTTGAAAGCCTGTGAAAAATTGCGGCGGAGCCCGAGAAATCGCGCGTGCGGCCAATCATTCGCGCGTGCCCGGCGTAATCTCGCGTTCTGTACAGCAGAGCTGGGGTGTCAACAAACAAAAACACGTGCACAGTGGTGAGGGGGATGGTTCGGGGAGGGGCGGGTAGCCCGAGGGGGGCAACGGAGCACTCATCTCCAAGCGCGTCTCGTGCCGCCGCCAACGCTCGAAACGGTCGAGTCCGCTTTGCTGAAGGCTTGACTGCGCGTGTGACTGAGGCGACTCAGACGACCTTGAGGCAGAAAAAAGAACAAACTTGATTTAATACAAGCAACTCAGCTGCCTCTTCACCCCAAAGCGATTCTTTGTTACGTCACAGATCACCGCGGTTGTCGCTGTGTGATAAGATGACAACGATAAGCAAAAGGCATTTTAAACCAAGGTGTAAAATGATCTGAGTTCTATTCCTTGTAGGAAATGCGTTTATAAACTTTTTCAACCGATGTTTCGCACAATTTCTCAAAACTGGGGTCACCACACGTCTTCCTTGTCAAAGAATTCTAAAATGTCCTCCGAAGATGCTAAAAAATACCGAAATATCCTCCGTTCGCCTTCGAACGTTTTGTTGAATGCAAGCTGTAGTTTTTCGGCATAATCGCGAGTGGCTTACATTCTGCGAGGGACTGTATTCAAGAAAATACGCCAATGTGCTGATTTGAGCACCTTGCTAAAAATTTGTCCTCCTTTTTGGTGATAAAAATATGACAACCCTACTCAGAAAACAAACACAAGAACTCTTGAGTCTGATCCGTTCTTGGCACACAACGATCTACAAACTTCGTGGTCCGCGTGAGAAATTAAACTCTTGAACAAGTGACGCCCGCAACCGCCCAGATTTACTTCAGAATGTTCCTACATTCTGTGAATGTTCCTACATTCTCCTACAATTCCTGTTCCTACATCAGTGGTTCTCAACCTTTTCAGCGATGTACCCTTCGCGCAATAATTCTGTCTATCAAGTACCCTTGACTATAATCACGAGCGCAATAATTAGAAATCTACCGATAATTATTGTGCTTTCACGTTAAGATTTCATTACGAAGACACTTAATAATAATTCGTCAAACCAAAGTCAAAAAAAAACTTGTGAACCCCTTGCAGCACCTTTGCGTAGGAGTACGCGTACCCCCATTTGAGAACCACTGACCTACTTCACGGAACCGTAACTGCGCTCGGTGATGCATTTCACCGCAAACTCACTTCCGGTGTCCTGGGGGATGAGGCTCTGGTCGAGATAGTAGGAGATCTTGTCCAGGTCTTCGGGTGAGAAGCGCACTTTGCGGGGGTCGGCCGGTAGCCCGGAGTAAGACGCCGGGGCCTTGCCCCCTTTCCCGCGACGCGTAGGTAGACGGCAAGTGGCCGGGTAAGTCCCGGTAACGATACCTTCGGGGATGTTTTGTCCGAGGACTTTGAGACCTGGGCGAAAAAATCACAGCATGCCTGTGATTGCAGTGCCATGTGTGCGCAGTGTTGCACTCCGTCGTGCGTGCGGGANCGACGATGTTAAAACAGCAGCACTGCACTTTGCATCCTACCTCCAGACAGTACGAAGATGTTGTCGAACCCTCTCTCGACCATGGTCGTCGCGCACACGGTCGATATCCTCTCGTCCTCGTCGTAGACGATTATTATCCGACCGGGACAGTTTTTCTTGACGGCGACGGTCGCGAGTTAAGGGGAGAAAAACAGCGAGCGAGATGTTCGCGGGTCGGTCTCACACGTCATCGGCTATGACGTTAGCCAACAACAAAATAAGCGAGATGTCATCATCTATGACGTCAGCGAACAACAAACAAGCGAGATGTCATCGGCTGTGAGGTCAGCCAACAACAAACAAGCGAGATATCATCGACTATGACGTCAGCCAACAGCAAACAAGCGAGATGTCATCGTCTATGACGTCATCCAACAACAAACAAGCAAGATGTCATTGTCTATGACATCAGCTAACAACAAGCGGATGTCATCGTCTATGACGTCAGCCAACAACAAACAAGCGAGATGTCATCATCTATGACGTCAGCCACTAGATGACGGTACGTTTTGGTGGTTGCTGTAAGCAACGACGGGCTCTTGCAACGCGAAGCCAGTTCGTGGCAGCTTTAGCACAACGATGCCGCATCGTTGTTTTCTTTCAGATTTTGAATCAAGCAGGAGCTACTTTTACTTACACTACCGACTAAAATTTTGAGAAAATGAAAAAAACGACCGTCTGAGAAATGATCTCGGGCCGCCGAAGTATCGGTTTCAAAATATACTTTAATACTTTTTGTAATATCGCAAAGACGGTTAAAAATTGAACGAAAAACGAGTAAAAAGGATACAAAGTCGAGGATTTCTTTTGTGAAGTTATTCATAGTTCTTGAAAGCATCGCAATTGGGAAGTGACTTGCTGAAAAAAAGAGAACTGTACATTAGACATCATGTCCTGGCAAAAACGAATTACACAAAAGATCAAAACAGCGGCACATCAAAGGCTGCGTGATATTTTGCACCTCATCGAAACATGCAACAAACGATTTCCTTTGTTCATAAATTTTTGCGATATTTCATGTCAACGTAGTATGTTTTTGTTTAAAACTAAACGTGAAGATCACTCACTACCAAGCACCAAGTGCAAGCGCTGCATCATCAAAACAATCTTAAACGACGCGATCACGTGATTAATATTCGATCACATGGTTTACATTCGATTACGTGAGTTATATTTTTTCATTTTTTCGTGGTGTCTCGAACGCCTGCATTTGATGGCTGCGCATGATTTAAAAACGCGGATAAGCGAATATTGACTTTAGCATTTATCAGAGTGAGTTTGGGGCAAAAGTTCGCTTTTTTGGGATACAATTGATGCGCTTCCAATTCGCAAATCATTCAACGAAAATATTTTGTTTTCTTCTGTTTTTCCCCCAGCAAACTGCAACAGATCCGGTGGTAAACGGCGAAGTACTTTCGTCAAATCGGACTCAGGCGTCAATTATCGCAAGATGTCGATTGAATCAATTATCGCAAGATGTCGATTGAATATCGCAAGATCTCGATTAAAAAAAGGAAAAAATAACGGAAAAGATGACATCGGTTTTAACATGAAAATCATATTGCGGTGTGTGCTATGTTAGCCAGGCATGAATTTTTAGCTTTTTGAGGGTTGCTACGCGACGGTTGTGGAGGAAAAACGCAAAAATAAAGGATTTTAAAAATGCAGGATAGCCGCTCATCACAAGGGACTTCATGTCAACGCCGTCAGACGAAAACTGACAGAAATCGGTTCGGCCAATCATCGGAAAAATCAGTAGTGTTGTGCGAAGTGTCTGGGACAATCGAAATCCAGACGGAATAAGCAACTACCGCAGACGTCACTATCTGTTTAACCCTGCAACAACGTGCGCATTGTGCAAGATGCCATTTCGACATAACATCAGATTATGTTTGCCTGCCGTTTACATAGAGTAGTGGTCGGCAACCTATGGCCCGCCAAGCAACATCACCCGGCCCGCAGCCCCTTTACAAATTGTAGTAATTGTATGGCCCGCCCAGTGTTACTATACTTTATGAATCTGCCTTCCTTGCAACTTCTTGTATCGCATACTTATGAGGGACTACTTATGAGAAAACGCACTGTGCTATATACGTACTGCATGTCGTATTTTGTGCTTCCGTTGAGAACTGTGAAAATCAGGAGTTAATCTGAATAAAATTAGTTTTAACCACATCTCAAACAGCGAAGGGAACGGAATTGTTGAAGGAAAATTAGTAGGCCCGTCAGACTTTGCAGAGTTTGTTTTTGGCCCGAGACTAGGGAAAGGTTGCCGACCCATGACATAGAGCTTAAGTTCTCGGGAAGGCTGTTTGAAGTTTTTGGGCAATAAAACAGTGGCATGTCAAACGTGGACATTTGAAAAGTATAGCATGTCATAATCTGGTGAAATTCACTTGTAACTTACAAACACCGCAGAAATTCTCAGTAATCCTACGTATCTGTGAGAACTAGCAACGCTTTCAAGTTTTATCATCGCAGAAGAATGAAAGCAAAAAGCAAACAGATTCGCCATTTTGTTGTTGTAATTCTACGTAAATGATCCTCTTCGCAGAGTGGCCAAAACGTAAAGCCTTCAGATTACTTGCCATGACGAAGAATAGACTGTGATCAAGTGAGAGGCCGCCGCTATAACCTCAGTCGTATCCATTTTGCGCGGAGTTGCATTTCCGATTTGTAATTTGCTTTATTTTTGCGAAATTATTGTCGAATCGGTCACTGATGCAGCAGCGCTATTTCTTTTTATTGAATCGGTCGAAACACCGATTCATCGACACGGCTGAATGACCCCAAACACAATTATCTGGGCGAAGGGGTATAACTGAATGCGGTCGCGATCAAAGCCTGTTGAGGGCTTCGGATGACGTCAGGTGCCGTCACAAAACATCAACTATTGGTCACAAAGTATTGAAAAACATATGTGAACTGTTTTTCACAGCTTGTCCGTGCTAAATTGGGTCTTTGCGAAGATAAACGGAAAGGGACAGACTTAAATTTGAATGAAGCCAAAAACAACACAAGAATAATCGGTCTCCCACGATCGGCAAGACACATTAACATCCGCTGACCTCCTACGATGTGGCAAGCGTCGTAACTGTCTTTGTCTCTCACGTCCAAGATGAGATAGGGACAATCGAGATAGGGCTTCTCGCTGAAGGGGATTTCCGCCGGAGGTTCATCTTTCGGCCTCAAACTGTCTACGATGTCCACTTCGCCCATGCCGCGAATTACGCTGCGATCAAGATTGCGTCTTCAGCAGCGAACATGGTGCGAAAGAAAACGTTTCGGCCAAGAACTATTCAAAATCGGCCCTAGCCTGGAATAGCGCGCAGCAACAACCGTTCACTGAGGTAAAAATTATTTCAGCCAACTAAGCAGTGTGTGCATCATACGTCATCCTTGCCCCCGGGGGGTGTGGGTGGAAGTTGTAATTGAAACGTGGCTGCGGCGCTTTCTCTTTCCGCGACATGGCTCCGACTCCAGGGCTCTCGTTTTCCATAAACACGACTGTGACTTCCAGCTTCTGTTCGTTTATATACGTTAATATTTTCAATCCACTTGCTGTGCTCCAAGCTGACTGGAAAGTGAATCTTTTTTAAAACTCCACGCTCTGTTTCATTGTTTAAAATTCGATGTTCTACAACACATCTCTTCACTCTGTGGTGAAGAAAATAGGAGGATTTTTAAACGTTGAGAGTGACTGTAGCGAAACACCAAAGGTCGGTCAGCGTGCTGGAAAAAATTTTTTTGTTTGTCTATACGAATGAAAACCTCGAGAGAACACCACATTTCTTTGCATTGCATTTTGATACCCTCCTAAAAATGTACTGCCATGCAAAGCAATGATAGTATGCTCCCTTTTGGTTATAACGTACCTTCCATGCTACTCTAGTAAACATAATGGTTCCGCGTGAACATTGCTGGTAAGCCTAATGGTTTCTAATAAAAAAGCCTGCTTTGCAATGGCATGTTGTACATTTTACGCTTAAGTCTGCAATGATGTCTTACCTGAATCCTTCATTCTACTAACACCATCAGCATGATTACACAGCTTCAACAGCTATGGATGGGTATTGCATACCTACTGATTATAGCTTAGTTCTTTCTAGATTGCAACCCTGCTAAAGATCCGGTTTGATCATTCTGACTAGAATGTAAAATAAAAACGTTAATATCTGGGAAGGGGCCCGGAGCAATTTAGCATCTTATATAGGCTCCACATCCGGCTCTATTATAAGCTCCACATCCGGCTCCATCTGAATTTTTAACTGAGTTATGGCTCTTTGCAAAATGCCGAGCTCGGGTACTCTGGCTCCGCAACCCTGGTTTGAAATTGTACTGTTAAGCGTTTGAGGTAGAGGGATGTTGGCAGCTCTTGGCCCCCTGAAACTATCGTAAGGAGGGGTAGGTCGTGAGTAGAACCCACCGCATTTTGCCTCCGTTTTCTTCACGGTTTTTCACGAATACAGTTCCGTGCACAGTCCAAGCACAGGCTTACTGTCCGTTGCACGCGTCCTTTACCTTTGAAGCGATGATCGTGGGGAGGTCGTCGGGTCATCGTCATCGCCCAAGTCTCCGTTCCTAATGGTCGAGTTCCCGGGACTCGGTGTTCGTACGGATCCGTTTTCGGCCGCGAGGTCACCGTTCAGGGTCACGGAAGACGCGGCCGATCGCGCGCTGGCTGAACAACAAACGCGAAACATTGTAATCCAACCGCTCGTTTTACGAATCATAGCAGCAGTGTTTCGCCACTCGTTTTACGAATCATAGCAGCAGTGTTTCGCCACTCGTTTTACGAATTATCGAAGCAGTGTTTCGTCTCTTCTCAGGAGCGGCGCGAGCTAATACGTTTTTCCGTTCTAAAGATGTCATTAAACCTTTAAGCAAATTGCTGTGGATTCTCTATTGGGTGCGAAAGTTGTAGTTCTCTTCTGTACGGTGTCGCAAGCTTAAGAAGGTTGGGAAACACCGCACACTGAGTCTGCAGTCGTAAAATTGAAACACTGCATACTGAGTCTGCAGTCGTAAAATTGTTTTAAAATCGAAACAGTTACAGGAATCGCTATCGATTCGACTCGGAATCAAACACCACGTGACTCTTGTGCTGCGAGGAAATCTTTCTACGTGGGAGTACTGCGTCATGGGCGCTTTGTGGTCGACCAGCTGGTAGTCTACAGCTGATAGTGCATCATTGTTAAATTAAATCTGTCTCACGCTTTTTTTCACTCCACAACCTTCGACTCCCGCAAATTACTAACTGGCCACCAAGAAATTGACGCTGTAAAACCACATCAGTGCCAACAGTTTTAAAAGTGAAAAACATTCGGCATATAATCTGAAAACAACTTGTCTAATCAAAGTGGTTTCAAGGTTTTCGCCATACGAGCTTAACGCGGTATCTCCAGAATCCCAGTGACTCTTCCACGCGGGACGACTGCATTGGCAATTTGTGATAATGTCAACGAAAACACAGAAACTGTCGAGGCAGTCAGCCTTACGTTTTTGACGGGCGGCACTGAAAATGCGCAGATAGGTGCAGCGCACATCAAACTTTCTGTGAAAAGCAGCCAACTTACCGATTGCCTGATATGAAAAAACAAGGCAACTGAACTTTCGCTGCAGTGGCATAATTTGCACGAAAGCGCAGAGAAGCTTTGCTGCGAAGGCGATTTTAAGACCAATCAAGGTAATGTGGAAGTTCTGCTGCTTTGCACGTTTTCACAGACGTGCGAGACTATGCGTGTCCTGACTGTGTGTATTTTGCAAACTCTTTTCGCCCTTTCAATGCCATGCTACAAAAGCGCTTCTTAGAATGAAACCCTCTTGCGGACGCGATAACCAGCGAGGAAAAAATACAAAGAACCATTTGATGGCTATCACTGCTGGACCGTAAATGTTGCGAACCGCCTTTCAAGTCTTAGATGAAAGTTACCTTAAGGTTGACATTGGTCGTCACCCGCCGTTTCAACGTCAAAATCTGCTTCCGGAAAACCAATTCTTCAAACCTTTTCATCTTTACCGTTAGTCTCTAGCGTTGATAAGTGTCAGCAACTTTCAAACCTAAAACCTTGATTCGTGTGGTTCAGCGCGTGAAATGCACGTTTCTCACCCCTTAATCAACTTCAACGAGTAATCATTTGTGCAGCTAACACGTACTCAACATTAAGCTAAAGTCAAGCTAAGCATCATCCAACACAGCTATGTCCAACCGGCGGCCCAGACGAAGGTTTTGTGCGGCCCAGTTTAGGCTTTCGCTGTGGTGAAAGTATCCTACATGACAACCTGTCCTTAATTTGATAATCTTGAATTAGACATTTTTGCTGCAGGTGGTCCTCAGTGCCACTTTATCACGTCTGTTACTATTGCAGGTAGTATTCGAACGCTTTCTGGACATTAGCTTTAGCTACATTTAGTTTTCGAAGATCAAAGTAAGCCATTCAATTTGCGGCCCTCGTTAATATATGTTATTTAATGTGCGGCCCTGGTTAAGATAGTGAAATAATTTTTGGCCCAGTAAGCCATTTGGGTTGGACATAGCTGATCTAACATGTTTGAGAAGTGATGCAGTCAAGTTGAACAACACTTCGCACACACGTGCCAAAGCTTTCGAAGCAGATTAATCGCAGACTGTAGCGCAGTACAATGCGAGCCACGCAAATTTTTCGTGTGGTTCGATATACGCTTCGATATCTTCTATTGTCATCGCACTGTTGGGCTTCGTTTTCCTACTGACCTTTTTGTGCCTGATTGGCGTGTTGTTCGGCGGGAAATCTATTGCGCTGGTTTTGCCAGGTGTTGTGATTTACGATTGTTCTGCTGCCGCTGCTGGAAGCAGACAGTAATTCTGAACGCCGATACAGCTTTGCGTTGGCCGAAGGCTTTGCATTGAAGATTGATAAAGCGACGCGATTGGCACCTGTCTTTGAACTGTAAACGTCACCACGCAGCATGCGAGAACAACTGTAGCCATAGCAACCCGCCATAGCGACGGCGAAAATATTTGTGCGCTCATGCGAGAGAAGGGCAGCGCGGCTGAGCGGACAGATATGAAAATCGATGCGAAACTGATCGATATAATAATAACATGCGGACTCTATCTTCCGCCCGACTGAACACCCCGCTCAATTCCTTGCAATCAGACAAGTCCTTCGGCTTACTCAACATCAGCACCGGGAAAACCAGCTAGCTTTGAGCGGATCTCGTTTATTCCATTCCATACAGAAGCTTTATTCCATACAGAAACTACAGGTTAGAAACTCATTGGAAAGTGAGTGAATCTGGTGAGTTGCATTCGCATATTGTGTTGAATAGTTTCTACAAGATTTTGTATTTTCTTTAGACAAAAAAAATTGGCCATTCAGAAAAAAAGTTATACAAGCTGTTTACCTGATACCTGGATCAACAACTGAATGAATACATTTAAGCAGGACTGCCTGTCACTGGGTCACTTACGTTTGGTCTCGTGATTGGCTACAGCGAATTTAGCCGATCAACGTAAGTTTCAAAAACACAAGTTTTTTGAAAAACGATTCAATGTTTCGACTTACCCAGGTCTGACACAGATGCTTCTTCTTGCGCGGAGATGTTGGCAACTTGCAACACCTGCCGACCAACACAGAATGATATGAAGCAAGTATAACCTTTCTAGATGCCAGAGCAATCAGGTTGTATAGCTTTATGTCTATGAAGAGAATGATACCCAGTAAATGCTGAAAATTAGTCACGTTTGCTAAAATCGAGGAACAGCCGTTCTCCGGAACGGAACTTCGGTTACGGTCCTTTGTGTTGCGAATGTGTTGAAAATACCACACGCAATAAACACACTTGTCCCAATGTCCCCGCTGGTAGACAACAGTTTTTTTTCAAGGTTGACCTCGCTGACCCCAAAGACATTTTGAGAGACTGCAACTGTTTTATCTGAGTACCGTGGTGGTCGTAGTAATGTTTTAGTATATTTCGATGGTGGTAGTAAAGCGAGTTTATACTGTATTTTGACAAACTGTTGGAAAAAAATTGAGAGACCGTTTCGGTCTTTGGGGTCAGCGAGGTCAAACCTTGAAAAAAAAACAAAAAAAAACCTTCCGATGAAAAAGGGCCGGTATTCCTGCGCACAACCGTTTCACTCGTGGCAGCTGCAGAGACATCAGTTTGGCAAAAGTTTTACCCCTGTTCCCCACGCGTGACGCACAGCAGCAAAGTTTTCAGTTGTGACGTAACAATCCAACAAGGTGTTTCCTTAAAGCCTCCGTAGGGTTGAGCATTCCCGCTTAGGTCAAGAACGCTTCCATTTCGTGCCACAGCCCACAAGCATTCGTGCTCATTTTTACGAGACTTCGTATTGCTGTATACGCATAATAATAATCAATGAAAAAGTACATTCTTTTCGCAAAAAGTATGCTGTGTTCGCAGATATTGCGTTTTCATCGAATCACAAGCGTAAAATCACGATTCCTCTTTTTCTTCAAGAGACCAATGTTTAAGCACATTTGTTAGGACTTCAAATAAATCTGCGGCTGGTTAAGACAAGAGGCACTCACAACCAGGGTCGCAGTGGGGCAGGAACGCGTCGAAATGGCGCTCCCACACTTTTCACAAAGCAACCTGACCTGAAGCGGTGTATTTTTACTCAGATTTTCCGTGTGCAGCTCCAGACGTCACATAAATGAACAAATGACAAAATATTTCTTGCGCAGGAGCATAAACGGTTAGGTTTTTGCGCGTTGCGTACTTGTTTTTTCAGCGCTGCACGTCTTCTTACAACGAGTGGTGAAACTGTAAAGCTTTTTTTGTCATTTACGCAGTAAGTTTTAAGGCTTCAGCCTTTGCATGCAGTGTAGCAAGACGTTTTGGTTTTGTTTTATTTGTCGCGGTTGGGTCTGCGCAGTTTTTTCATTGCAATCTTGAAGTTGTTTACTTTCTCTGAACTTATGTTGGCCTTTCTACGTTTCACACCTGTTAGCATTGCTTGCAGATGATAGGACTGACGATGCGTAGTGTTACGTGAAATCGATTT
>JGI24159J19872_10012607_pt1 | contig 11022 bp, 5 predicted proteins | sample Ectturendosymbi4_FD_19872 | JGI IMG/M metagenome (IMG submission 19872)
GAAACACGATAGACATCAAAAGCAACAGTGCATGCTGCGCGTCGTAGATGATGATTGTGCAGCGTTGGCCTAATAACCTTTAGGGCCCTAATTAGTTTTATCATAATAGAAGAAACTTGTGAAATAGTGAATCTTTAAGGCATAAATGTAAAAAACTACTAAAACAGGAAAATTTTTTGAAGATATATCAATCTTAATTTACAGAAATATAGTAATCAATGAACTTTCGCTAAGACAAAGATTTGTCAGTAACTTCTGGGACAAAAGTAACCCGGCCTGGGATGCCAGACGTCAATTCCGGGACTGTCTCGGTCATTCTGGGATAGTTGGCAACCCTAACCTCTGTCACAATTCCTAAAATCAACTCATTTCAAATGTGCTACCTCTCAAATCCCCAAACTTTGAGAAGTAGTACATTTGAAAATGTGCTAGCATAGTAACAACACATTCCAAATATGCTAATGTACTTGCTGCACATTACATTAATTGTGCTAATAGCACATTTCAAATGTGCTAAAATGAATTCTAATTCTGCTTCAATATTATCAGCACATTATTGCCAAATCACATAATTCTTAAAACTAAGCTAGCACATTACATTTGTTATAATTTCATATAATGCTATTGACATATTTGAAAGTGTGCTAGGCTACTAGTACTATGCTTCTGGTAACAAATCTAGAAACAGGCTATGCTACTTTATAAAATATCGGTAAATGTGCTGAAACTACTTATGCAAACTTTTAATATTGTTATTGTCATCTTACTATTTCTTTGTAAGTTTTTAGTTTAAATTAGTTCCTCACTAAACTGGCATATCTTATCTGAATTGACAGTTAATTTCAACTGATATTTTATTGTTAAGAAAAACTGTAAAATTTGTAGTTAGCCTAGTCTAATAATGAAAAAGCACTAGCCTAGACAATTAAGCCAAGATTGCAGCAGCGTAAGTTTTGATCATGCAGAAAAACTGTACTCTATGTTTAAAAATAAGCATGTGGGCCTAACAAGAACATGCCATTGTGAAACTGAAGGTTGTATTCAATAGGTTCTCACATGTGACACTAAACTTTTATATTTCATGACAGCAAAAATTGAATCTACATATTATTATTGGAAGTGACTACAGATACGCCCTGCCTGACACAAATCAAATAAAAGGGTCAGTTTGTCATTCAAATGGAGTGGGTCTTGTAGCCTAGGGGTTATGTGTTATGGCTGCTATGCCAATGGTTTTCGGTTCGACCCTCACCTTGCCAACTTTATTTATTTTTTGGTAGTGTTTATTTTACCTCCAAGATTCTGGCAGCAACTCATCAGCTGGAGCTATTGTGCCGCCAGTCGAACACTCAGTCTCATGGCATAACGCAATTCGAATGAAAAGGTCAGTTCGGCATGCTGCTCGTAGCGTAGTGGTTATGCTTCAAGTCTGGCATGCCATTGCTTTTCGGTTCGATTCTCACCTTGGTGACTTCCATTTTTTAAACTTTTTTCATAACTTTTTCTAATCTTTTCCCTTCAAAGGTATTAGGTTTAGGCTTTGGTTAGCGTTTGTTTAATCGAGCAAGATGGAGAAATGGATTAAAGCTAATCATGTCAGAAAGGAGGTGAATCCAACATCCCTGTTTAATGAGGACTGAAGTGGATCAAAACTGGAGTACTACTACTGTGTCTGCAGTTGCCATGGAATACACATTGATACATATAACTACCAAAAACAAGGTGTCATGCTAGTTTAGATGATAACGGTATTTTAGACAATATTTCCAACATTTTTCAGTCATTTCCATGTATTTATCAGAGAAAATAAAAAATGCATTCTTTTCTCTCTTGGAAAACCAGTTCTCATTCTGCTGGGATACCAAATAGAAAATAATTAATCTGCATATGCTGTAGACTTGCTCTGTGTAACACAAAAACAAAATCATGTGTGTACAAATGGATAATTTTGTAAGAAAACTATGGAAGAAAAACTGCATTGTTTAAAAATTGCTAATTGTTATTGATGACTAAGAGTTCCACAGTTTGAGAATATCTCTGTCTTGGGCAAGTGACAAAAAACATATACATATTTTGTTTTTTTCAGTAAGAAATTAATTGATGCTGTGTATTTTTTGGGTTATTGCATAGCAAGGACCTTATAGTCTGTTTTTAGATATATACTAAACACGTGTTCTGAATGAATGCTGGAGTATGTAACCACCAGTTAGAACAATAGTTGTAAAGGAAGACAAAGAATAGTCTTGCCATGAATATTACTGATCATGAATGTTCGTATGAACAAAATGGAAATGAATCACCAAACATGTAAATGAAGATACCATATTAGCATTGATTATTACTGTATGTGGGATGAAATTTCTGAGAACATGTGATAGCAAACCTTGAATAGGTAAATTTTATGCCAATGGGAATGACTATAAAATCACTTACTATCCGTTATATTTGTATTGAGGTAGTCAGGATATTTTTGAGTGTGTGACAATATACAGTATATTTCTTTTAGCCTATAACATTTTTCTGTACCGTAAATATGACATCAACAAAACTGAATGCTTTACAATAGACTGAAATGAAGTAAATTGACTCTGAGGTGAACTAAGTGACTTTTGGTATGTTTTTGAAAATCTGTATGGCAAATTGAACAAGAGATGTGTTTTCTGACTAAAGGCTATGAATGTCAATCCCAGAAAGTCAAAGGTAATGTTTTAATCAAAAAGAAGAATAGAAATCCAACTTTAATCTCCCCAAAAGTATTGGTTTGAAAGCTACAACTTTTTCTTAACTACACCAAACTTGCACTGCACTCAATGAAATACATTTTCCAAAGTTAGGGAAACTTTTCCTATAAATCAGTATGGTCCAACTATAGGTCCATGGGCCACATGTGACCCGTGGATAGAATTTTTAAGGCCCATGAGCTTTCTCAGTGTTATTTGTTGTGTGTGTATGTTATAGTATGTAATTTTAGTTAGAACAAGCATAACATCTTTTAGTAAAGATATGTATTAACGGTGTTAGACTAGACTGTAGAGAGATTCTGGAAATTAGTCTGCAAAGATAGGCTTCCCAAACTGAAAGCCTATTTTGCTGACTAATCTGCAGGATCTCTCTACAGTCCAGCCTAACGCCGATTTCACACAAAAGTGCACTCAGTGTTGGAGTACAGTTTCTGGCATGAAGCAAGTCAAATCTAAAAACAGAAATCGAATTGCATATAAAACACTGGACAATAGTCTCAGATTTGCAATGACTAACATATTGGTTTTGATATAGGAACAACCGTGTCGACCACAGGCATCCAACTGATAGAGATTTGTAATAGATTGCTATTTGCTGTTGTGTAATAATTTCAATGACACACTCACTTGTCTTCCAGTTTCCATTTTAAATCTTGTGAGTGTGTTGTTTTACACATCATTTTGTTAGAAGTAGCCTGCAAGTTTTCACGTTTTTGTAAAATGGCCCAATGTCAACACTAGTTGGACCATGCTGACTATAAATTACTTGAGCTGTTGAATGTTGGCAACTTTTCATCAAGCAATTTCATTTTATATGTCTTCAATTTGTTTCAGCCCAATGTATTCTGATGAACTTTTGATATAGGTAAAAGCTTTACTCCCCAATAAAAATTCTAGGTAAGAAACCACACCAAGGTTAAAAATATTAGATAATACCATTGCTTTCATATTATATATCATTGCTTCAGCAATCCAAACTAGTTTTTAATTAAAGACCTATAAACGTTACTTTGCTACAACATTGTTTACAGTGCAACATGCTGTTGAATATCTGAAACGTCAATCAAGCACAGTGCAATTCAAGAATTCTCATAAAGTAGCATCCCACAATAACAGGTCATCAACATGCATTCATTTGCATGATCACCCACACTGAGATTGATTTTTGCCATGGCAGGGTTGTGAGTAGCAATAACAGGTTGCAATGGGTGGAGCTTCATGTATCCTTGATGTTTTAATAGCACAGCCATGGTGTCAAGTAGTTACAACTGGTGTAAATTTTGTTGAGTCATGTGACTAATAATATTTTGCCCATGAATGTGTGTTTGCCGTTACAGCTTTTGTGTGTAATTTTATTTTCATCATGTTATTCTCCCATCCAATTAGGAAAGTTTATAGACTGAAATGAAATAAATTGACTGAGGTGAAATAAGTCACTTTTGGTGTGTTTTTTTAAAAATCTGCAATAATTCTAACATAATGAGCAAAGCAACGAATGCCCCAAAACTCTGTGGCTGGTTCTCTGCTGCTCACATTTATCCTAATTGATGGTGGTTGTAGGTTGTGAAATGTCTGAAGGAGATATTGTTTTGTTATTTTGGACTGTTAAGGTTGATGTTATATGATGCTTTTTGTTTAAGTGTAATCACATACCATTTCCATACCATGCTTAGCCTAAAAGCCTCAGTTACCAATTTTGTTGTAAAACGTTTGGTAGGACTTGATCATTGCTGCATCTTTTTCATTTTAAGCTACTTACTATACATCTAAAAATGTGTGGTTAGTAACATATGTACTATCATTGTTGACAACGCAAGAAGTTTACTACTAAAGTTACACAAATCTTTCAGTTGCAGTTAAAACAACTTGCCTTGCTGCTAATTCTCAGTTGGCGTGGTATTGAATGTGCAATTCAACATGAACAGGATGTGCGCAGAGGATAGCACCCATATATAAGTGGCGTGAACAAGCAATAATAGAGTGATCGTAGAGTGTGATCTCTGTTATTGCTTGCTGCCACAGTGTGAAGCTTTGCACACTTGCCACTCAAGCTTTCGGATTGCAACAGCCTAAATGTTTAAAAATGTTGCACATGTCTAGTTAAAAGTAAAGTTTTTTTGATTCATGCTGCAATTCTTGTCTAGGTTTTAGTGATTTATTTTACTGCAACTATGCATTTTGGTTGGACAGTTGGCCTTTATACTTTTTTCATAAAGACATAATGAGCCTTCAGAGAAGATTAAGTCGACAAGAACTTCTGTCTCAAAAGAATACCCATGACATAACAAATGATCTCAATTCACTAAGTTTTGAAAACGCTCTCTCCTCTCAAGAAAAGCAATACCTTGTACTTAGAGCCAGATATCATGCATTTACTACTGCCTCTTGTGCTCAGGCAGCCTACATTGTTGCGATGTTAAATGACCTAAGGTGAGATGTTTCAGATGTAGTATAAGCATAACATTCGACTTTGTTGTTAGTGTGTATTAATGTAAATCAGGGTTAATCATACCGTTGAACAAATGAAGCATTTATATTATTTGAAATGTGAAAATAAATTATCTGTTTTAAAATTTGCCTCATTGATCCTAGGGATTTGTGAATTATATGACATAATTCAGAAAATTTCTTTAGTTGGATTTTACCTTAAACTTCTGGCAAATTTAAACTAAAAGTCTTGCAAAAGTTGTGTTTTTGGTGGAGTATGTGGCATTGTAAAAACAAGTAAAAATGTACTTCAAATTGATACTGTCAACAAAACAATGATACCACATTTCTCCTACTTGAGCTATATCTAATTTTGAATATTTTGTTTTCTTTTTGTTATCCTATCTGATAGTTGCATATTTCTTTTGATAAACAGAATGTCAGTCAATATTCCTAAATATTGCTGAAAAGTTATTATCTGGAACAGTCCATCTTTAACGCACTGTTCATTTAATGGTAAAGTTATTTACTGTTATTTTAAAATGGGGCAAATTTTACATTCAATAATCATGTTAGCAGCATATCTGACTGAACTGATGGATTGCTTTGAACTGTTCAGTTGTTCTGAATTTAGTAATTGTCATACACTAATTGTGAAACCTTAAATTCTAAAAGTCTTTATCTCTTTGAAGGCAAGTTTTATCTGAAATGCGGAATCCTGTGAATAAAAAGACTATGAAGTTTTTGCATCAAAGTCCCCCACGAAATCCTTTGAAAATAGGTCTTATTGGTTGTGGAAGACTTGGAAGACAAATTATTTCAACATTACTTACCTATGGTGATGTTAGAACAGAAGAGATCACAATATCCACTAGGCGACCTCATATATTAAGTGAGTTTATTCAACATTTATTGCATCAAACCACATATTGATTGCCTATTTTTGTGAGCAGCTTTACGAAAGGTGGTGATTTTCAGTTCTTTGAAAACTTCATGTTTGTGTTTGAAGACTGATCAATTTGGCGCATGCCGCAGTTTTTGAGTGCAACTGTTTCTCATCAAAGACAATTCTATTGAACTAATAAAGTTGTGGCTAAGTTTTAGGATCAGATTTTTTCTTGAAATTCATTTTCATTAATTTCAGTCTAGCTCATTAAATCATTGATGCAAACCCTGACCTCAATGCTTTCACAAATATTTTGCTACTAGGACAAGCAACAATCTGCTGACAGTAAACAATCTAGCTATATCTCACACTGAAATGAACAAAAGATCAATCTTTCCATTTCTGTGGTTTTTTCTTAGTTTTGAAATGAATTTTTCAACACCACGACAATGGTCTGACTAAATTTCACACAGGATCCGAGGAACTACAGTACTGGTGTGTGTCATCATAAACAACTCTATATCCTGACCATCAAACACAATAACACAGCTTATCATGCATTTGGGAAATATTGAATGCAGGCTAGATGGTCCCTAAATTATCGCTTAAAATAGTGCTGGCCGAAAGCTATCTACTGTATATGTTAACCAAATGAACTTGAGCGGGAAATTAAGAAAAAAACAGGGGCGGACAAGCAAAAATCTGGGGGCATGGCCCACCCAGGCCCCCCTTGGAATTGTCACTGCACGGGAACGCGTTGCTGTGGGCACGATTGTGTAGGAGAGGCCTTACATCGAATCTACCGCAAGTGCAGTCATGCAGAAATCACTACACCTGAAAAGGAGGGGCAATGTATTGTGCTATCAATTTTCTTACATGGACAGGGAAGTCGATGTTTTTGGCCCTCTTTCTGCCAAAAATGCTAACTTTGTATTTTTTTTCTTAATTTGTAGACCACTTTCAAAATACTGGAATTCGTTGTTGTTTCGACAACAAAGAGGTGGTTTCTTCATCAAATATTGTATTTCTGTGTTGCTTACCAGCCAATATGCCTACCGTTGCGGAGAACGTCGCAGGATATATTTCTGCTGATTGCCTTATTTTTAGCTTTGTTACTGGAATTGCTTTGGCGAGGTAAGACCTCATTCTTTGAAATATGCATATTTTTGTGTTTTCTAAGTCTGCGTTTACTTAATGGTTTGAGTTTGAAGTGATTGCGGGACAGCAGCTTAAATGAAACTTTGGTGGCGGCTTATGTGGTTTATTTAATCATGCGGTAATCATTAAAATTTCGATTTTTCATGAGGATATTCTGCAACATTTTCTTTCTGGACTTACAGCTTAAACAACTGTGTTTATCTGATCTCCAACTGTTGTTTTTCAACACTTTTCAAAAAGAGATAATCAGGTTGGTTGACAAGGTGACCGCCATGGTCCTTCACCAATCTTATATGTCACAGTGCCACTCTTTGCTTACACTGATCAGCTATTATACCATTGTATTTTCATTTGCTCCAATGTTCACTGACGGTTGGTTCACAGACAGACCTCGTTTATCCGGACTACTTTGTTTCGTCAAAAAATATCGGTTTAGCGAGGTATCACGATAATCGGAATCGAAAGTATAAAGAGCGAAATTCTTTCCATAGCAAATGCCAACAATGTAAACAAAGGTGACAATGTGCAGTACAGTAGAACTCACCTAAACGGACGCTCAAAGGAGAACAGAAGAACACAACAGTATAATTTGCCTGGTTTATTTTGCTTTTACTATGTGCTGGATTGCGGGCAAATGTTGAGGAAAACAGCTAAATTAGTCTAGAGTCGTGAACCTGTTCAAAAATATTTTACTTTGAAAAATTAGAAAATTATAGAAACAGTGTTTAAGTAAAATTGAAAACTTAATATTCGCGAAAATTTAAAATATGGGCAATGAAAGTGCTTGGGTAATACATGTGGCCGGTGGAAGCTAAAGGTATCATCACTGTGCGCAAAAAGATGCAGAGCGATCTAAATTAACAAGAAGGTAGAGATTAGTAGTCGATTAAGCACACTACCACGTTATGAAAAACGTAGTTGTCTTAGACATACACCATCCGCTCCGGTGTCGGACGTTTCCACTCCCCTGCTTACACAAATGGGGTATGGCCCCTTCTGTGACTTGTGAGTGTGGCGCAGAGGATCGTTGACCAAGTTGTCCTTCACTGTCCAATCCATCGACCTCCCTATGGAGTGCATGGCCTGACGGTTCTGGATGACAAAACAATCGGATGACTGATCAGCGCCTGCTCCGAGATCTAGTGAGAGCAGTGGACTGAAAGAACTCACTCGAACAATGAAGAAGAACCAAATTGTTCGATTACGCTAGCAACAAAATTGAAGTTATACAAAAACTTTCACTTTATCACTATAACACGATGTTGGCGGAACGTTCTGCCAGCTGCCTTTTAACAAACTCATAATTCTTATTTTGAGGTCCATTGAAAAACAGCTCGCAAGTTGTTTTTCCGATGTGCCACATTATGCCTGGAAATCCCGGATGAGCTTCGAGACTATTTGAATGCACGGTTGAGTAATTAAACCCGTCTCATCCTTAATAGGCTTTGTTCGTGTTTAATAGAAAAAATGTCGCTATTGACGTTTGCATTGTGATGGATAGTAATACGTGGTCCCAGTAAACTTGGATCGCTCGTGCGTAAATTGTGCAAGCATCAGTATGAGTGCATGACCATTGACAGAGAACGTTGTTGAAATATTGTTCACATTTTTGTTTAAGATGCTTGGACATGGCAACAAACAACACGTTTAAATGTTTTGTATGTTTTTTCCTAGAACTGAGATATATATTGGAGGTCAACGGCGTACGCAAGGGGCGGCTGTTACGAACTGCTGTGTCGTAGCGTTGAGTTTGCTTTCCTCCAATAGCCTAACTTGGAGCGCTGATAGTTTATATTCAGTGCAATGACACATAAAATAAAGGGAGTGCGTATAGAAGAACATGTATATTATGTCAACAAACTTCGCCCAAACGTTTGTTTGGAAACATGAATATGACGTCAAATTGTTACGTCACAAACAACGTACATCAAATACAAATGAGCACCATATGCCACTGAATGAAGTCCCACATGAACATTTTTCTGCGTACGCCACTGATGGAGGTGGGATGTGTAAGCAAAACAGTTACCGAAAGAAGCAAGTCAATGTAGAAATAGATGAATAATATTCGACATGCGACCACCGGCAATCGTATATGCGTTAGCATATTTGCCATATGGCAGCATTTTATTGAATATGTCATCAGTGCCGGTATTAGTATCGGTAGTGCAATCCTTAGCAACGTCCAGGTGCTGGAGCCACCGATGTGCATATATGACACTATAGCATAGATTAGTGGCACTGCCCATCATAATGCACAACGGTAATATGACAAAAAGTGGGGATCGCTCTAGTAAAGAAAAGACATTCCGTGTAGCAGCTTAGATACGGTTAAGATTTCACAAAACGTGAAACTATAAATTCCTAGTGACACATCAAAATCTAAGGGAAAGCCGACTCACTGATTTTTGTGCATTTCTAGAAAATTACGCGACTTGCTTTGTTTTTAGACTAAAACAAATGCTGCAACACAACAATGTCGCCAAGATGGAGTTTACTTGGTCGCTGAAGCAAGCTGGCAAGCCATGGTGTGTTGGCGAAGATGTCGTAACGGCACTGGAGAAGGAGTGGGTGGCGGAAATTACTTGTTCCACCAGCAGAAAAGCTAAAGAAGGTGAATGGTGTGGCTTCAGACGTTTGTATTATGCTTTTGTTTTTTGCGTTATGAATGTAAGAATCATATCAATCAGTTGTGATATTTTCCAGTGTTCATCTGTTCTTGCTTAGACGACCCATTAATATTGAACGCTGACTGCACTGCAGTGCAGATGTACACTGCAGATGTAGCCGGAGTCACATTTCAGACGACTCCGTTCCTGTTCAACTGGGTCCGAAATTTTTTCAAATTTGAGAATCCTATTCTTGTTCTAACTCCGCCAACTGTCGGTGCAACCGACATTCAGCAGTGACATTTATAAAGACCATACAGACTCTCCTGCCACTGCCGAAAATAAAAAGTGACTCCTGGTCCGGCTTTTCACAAATTTTTGATTCCGGATCCGTGTCCGAAAAAAACACAGAATCCTGACTCCGGATCCGTGTCCACCTCTGACACACATGTTGTCGGTCAAAGCGCGAAAAACACATCTTGATACGGTGAATATACCAACACGTGACCTTTCGGCGAAATGGGTTATTATTACTTTCCTGTCTGTTTTTCGACGTTGATTATGCGTAAGAATGAACTTTGCGTTGTGTGCAGTCAGTCTGCGCCTCTGTAAGTTACCTATGCAAAAATGTTTGCCACGGCAGTCTTCTTCGTAGTCACATAACGCAAATCAATCAGAGTAAAACCAAGAAACTCTCTATTTGCCACGCACGGTCTCCTTAGCTTCAAATTTGCAGTGCCTTGAAGTTGCTCTGTTTTACGTGCGATAGGCCTGAAGACAAAATTTTTGCTGGCAAGAATTTTTCAATATCTGTTGTTTTATACTTTATTTACAATCCCCGTTTACGCATCAAGCAGAAACTAAGCATTTTAGGGGAGTACATTGTTTGTTTTCCTAATTTAGGTGTAGTACATTGTTTACCACACTCTCGTTGGTTGAGACTGGAAAGTTGACGATATACCTCTTTTTACGCTGTAATTTTTAGCGAACTTTGCGGAATTTGTATCCAGGCGCGTGACAGGCATGAGCCAACAGCAGTAAGGCTTGACTTATCCTTACTAATTGCGTTGATTTGGCTGCTGCATTATCATAATATACCGAGAGATCAGTGGCGAAACTAGCACATTGGGCCAGGGGGGTCAAATCGCTGTTGTAGGGGCCCGTGTTAAAACCGTAAAGTATATGACGTCATCGTGCTCAT
>JGI24159J19872_10012608_pt1 | contig 11022 bp, 6 predicted proteins | sample Ectturendosymbi4_FD_19872 | JGI IMG/M metagenome (IMG submission 19872)
CTTTGCAGCGATAGTCTGTGTTATTTAATTGAAATCTTACTGCTTTTGTGCGCAGACCGCATATACCGGTTACTTTGAACGGAGGCTTCGTGATGCCCGCATGGTGAGCTGCATGTTAATTGCTGTTTCGTGAAAATCCTTAAATTTTGTACCTTAAACTTTGCAAAACTGAACACATGGCGTTATCCACAGCTCGGAAATGTAGTGGTTTTCTTAGTACAGACGGTCGCGGTAGTTCGATCAACATATAAACGGTAACTTCCTGTGGCACCTGCAAACATCGCTGTCTCACACATTTGATTGATTTAAATGGCCCTTGATGCGAGCATGCCGTGTTGCGGTGTGTGTCGTAGATTTGCTGCTTGAGTAACGATTTCCTGTGGAGCCATTTCAGGAGAAAGAAACGAGGCTTCATTTTCATACCATTACAAAGTTCTGAAAATAGTCTGAAGCGTCGATTTTCTTTCACGCAACGCCTGTCTACGAAAAAATTAATTCGATCCTCACAATCTTTCCTTCAGGTACGACTTGAAGGACTTGGATCCGAACGGCATAGAAGATGAAAAAGGGATTAAAGCTTCAGCCGAAAAAAGTTTGTTGACCAGAGCTTCATTTACATTGCCCAATTTAACTGTTAACCGACCCATAGTTCAGGATTTTAACCATTAGAATTTTTCGCTATTGCGGGTGACTAATTTTTGCTAGATTCGTTTTGGTTTGCTCGGAGCACCAGCAATGGATCACCTTCTCCCATGTTCCAAAAACAAAAGGTGCTTCCGACGTACTGAGGTCATGTGGTTTCTTTCACTGGTGTCTGTGTTTTATTTACATGTACATCTGTTGTTTAAGGAGTCTCCAAAATTTGCGTTTGCCTTGATCTTCTTTGTGGCGTAGAAATTAAATATAGCAGAACAGTACGAGACAAACCCGATCAGGAGGCATTCTCTGCGAATATCTGTGCAACAGTTGAACACGTACTGCTTGATATGATCAAACTACTACACTTCACGCTGTGAATAGTGTCATTTTTCGTGTTAATTTACGTAAAATTATTGTGATGTTTCATGTTACGGATTTTGTTTTAGAGAGAACTTAAGACAACTGAACATTGTGAAGTTACAGTACTTGCGTAAGTTTTTGCCAACGTCCCGAAATACTCTCCCGAAGTGAGAGGTATAAAAAAGTAAAGAAAAATTTAAAAACAAAATTTCTCATTCAAAGCTTCACCGTTAAATATTTTAACTTAATAAATGAATTCCTGTGGTCCAAAAAGGATAAAATTCTAACTTTCATTGCGAGACTCTTTCGAGATAAAAAATCAGCGCTAAAAGATTGAGGTGCGAAACGAAAAAATAGTTGCGCACCCACCCTAAAAACCCTTTCAGTGGCCAAAAAAGTCAAGTGGTCAATCTCGGTAACCGGTGAAGATAATTTTAAATATTCCTCTTGCTACGTTGATAATTTTTTCTATCTCTCTGACACTATATGACTTGACAAAATTCATTTCTAACGGAGATGTAGATAATTAAATTGCAAATGGAATGTCCCAGTAGTAAAATTTACTGTAGTAAAAATTTAATACGCGGCTCAGATCCTTTTGTGAAAAAAGCTTGAAGGAGACCTTCAAGGAACAACGGTGAAACTCAGAAAAAAACATAAAGGGGTTGCCGTTGCAGACAGACAGGGGGAGTTGGGCCAGGAATCACAAGTTTTCTTTAACGCAAGCTTGCCAATTTCACGCGGCGCTGCTTTGCATTCTGAACCCCGGACATCCCGTGGTATTCTGCGAACCGAGACAGTGTTTTTTTACGGTGTTAATGCGTGGCAGCAACATATACTGTAAAGAGGATGGTTATTCTGCTTTCACCTGACAACATCTGTGCCACTATGCAGGTCTGATAAGCGTTAAGCAAATGTCAACTTAGAAAAAGCAACTATTTGCTACTACTTTGTCACCAATCAATATTCTCTGCGCAGTACGTCAACTTATCAAGAAAGAAACAACCGAACACGGCATTCCAAGCCACAGAATATTACTTGGCGGTTTTTCTATGGTACGATTCAGCTATATTTACTGTTTGATTGCTTTTGGAGCGTTGTTTACGTTTCATTCCGAATTTGCTGTTTAACTTACACTTGAAAAACCTTTAACTTACACTTATTGAAAAAATTAAAAGTGTAAATTTGCCTACCAGTTTTAAAACAGCCGGTATGTCGCGGTCTTTCTGTACGCGGTAAACGGATTGTTGATCCTGAGCAATACGGAAATTTATTTGCGTAATTTCTGCGTTGCTTGCCTAAATGCGGCTTTGCGTCTTGCATTAAACCATTTTTTGAAATGAAGCATTTTAGCGACATGCACATGTTGCCAACTTAAAATTAGTTAAACCCTTAGACACACCTTGCAATAAAATCAACTTCGGATGCAAGTTGTTCCAGTTTACCTTAAGTTCATTTTTTAAATGACAATCGCTAGCCAAGAACCTGCATGGTTTCTAATCCTGTAAATCGCAAACGACAGAGTTTGCAGGTCGATTCAAGCAGTGTTTGCTGTTTTGATTAATACTCGCAGTCTGTATTTTCTGTCGCAGGGTGGAGCACTTGCACTTTACACCGCCCTGACCCACCACGAGCCGCTAGGTGGAGTAATTGCGCTGAGTTCTTGGCTACCTCTCCACAAAGACTTTCGCAGTGTGAGTTGTTTCAAACTGCTTTTTCTTTGCCACCTTACCGATGTTTGTCGGATGCTGTTGAAAACGATCAACCTCACCGCGTTGCGAATTTTTACTTTAGTCTCGAAATCGACACGAATTTGATTTCAATTCACGTTGCATGTTTTTGCTTTCAACTTTTGCTCGCTGACCGATTTCCCTGTGTAACCTTTAAGAAATCCCTGCCCTGGTGTAACCTTCAAGAAATCCCTGCCCTGGCGCTGTCCCTTCCATTCCGTATTAATTTAACAAGCGGATGTTGCGACGGTTGGGTCTTGATCGCATATTTTCGATTGATTGGTGGCCACAAAATGCTTTTGAGAGCGGCTTGCTTCCTACACAGTGTGTGTGTGTGTGTGTGTGAGCTCAATCTTGTTGGTATTTTTTCGTTTTTTATAGAGGCCGAAAGAGTCCTTCGAACTTTTTTCACGGTCTCAAAATACAGTTGAACCTCACTGAATAACCACCACCAGAATACGCCAAAACCTCGCTTTATGACTATCTCGGTATTCGGATGAAATAGTTAAACGTCTTAACCTACATGTGTGAGCTGCAGCGCGAGGGTTAGATCGAGTTCTGCTAAAAATAAATCAAGATTTGATTCATAGGGAGCGCTGACTTGTAATGTTTGACCCGCAGGGCGCTGACGGCCACAATCTGGAGAACCAGCGCTGCCCGATATTCCAGGGCCACGGGGATGCGGACCCGATGGTCAATCCCAGGTTCGGGCAAATAACTCACGAACTCTTGAAATCGGCCCGACACCGGCTCGGGAGCCAGACGGACTTCAAGCTTTACCCGGGAATGGCGCATTCGTCGTCTGATCAGGTAAGAGCACTGGGTACGTCATTGAATAGGTGTAGCCAAGGTGGGACAAAGGGGCCATTCCCCCAAAAAAATTTTAGAAAATAGTCATTTTGTGCTTTGAGAGGCGTTTTTCCAAAAAAATAGTGTTATGCGCCTAAAAGCAAACATTTTGCCCCCCCCGCAAATTTTTGGGCTGGCTATGCCACTACGTCATTGTTTGGCGTGTTTGCTTTCGTGATTTTGCTCTGATACGCAAAACAGTGCAGCAGCAACTGACCTTCTTTTGTTAAGGTTCCGCAAAAGAACGTTTTTTTGCGGAACCTTAATAAAAGAAGGTGTCGCTTTGAAAAATTTCCAAACCGAACCCGGCCAGGGGGTTTGAGTTGTCCAGTCACCAGTAGATCGCAATTCGCACCCCCCAAAGATGGTCCCACGAAAAGGTGTGACCACTACGTTGGGCCCAAGTTCGGCGGCAGGGGGTGACAGACTAGGAGAAATAGTCCCCACCATCCTATTGGTTTTCCATATCTAGACTGATTGCCTTGCGTGGCTGAAGAACTCAGTCTACTGTTTGAATGAGACATTTAATTTCAGCAATATCAGACGTCACCACTTTGGGTCAGAGTACTGTATACCTGGGAATAATGATGTCTAATGGGAATTCACTTCCCCCCAAACCATAGGCGTAGCAATGGGAGGCGCCATGCCCCCCAAACATTTTTTAGAACATATACTCATTTTGTACTTCGAGAGGCGTTTTTCCAAACGAAATAGTGTTATTCGCTTAAAACCAAACATTTTGCCCCCCCCCCTTTATTTTTGGGCTGGCTACGCCACTGCCCCAAACTGCAGAGCTCACGAGTGACCCCCGTGGCCGGTTTAGCGTATGACGTTAAGTCCCGAGTCGGAGCGCATTTTCAGGCTAAGCTTTGCAGTTCTTCAACGATTCCTGCATTTCGAGTCTCGTTCCTCTGGTTCCTTTGCCTGTCTCGGTTTTAAAGTGTAAGTCGGCTCTGAGCATGAACTGCACTGTAAGTAAGAGCTATAGTGGGCCTGCCTAGATTGTTCCAGGGCTCCCGCACGGTCGGTATTGGAAGTATTGAAAAAGTATTTAATTTTGACATCGGTTTTCACAACCTTGAAAAATTATTACATTTTGCCAAAATGCACACAAAGTATTGAAAAGTATGGAAATTCCAAATTCACCCATTTGTTTATTTAAATTTGTTCTTTACCGCTGATGACAGTTTTGTAGATTTTTTTGCGTTGTGTTGCATGAATAAAATCTAAGAAAAATAAAGATAAGCGATGGTATTGAAGTTTTTTCATTTAGTATTGAAAAAGTATGGAAAGTGATATTTGAAAATTTGTGGGAACCCTGCTGTTCAGTGTTCACTCCCCAGTGCTAATGCAGCGAGTGGGATTCGAATCGGTTTTGTGTAAATCCAAAGATGATGCAGCACGCACCATCTCCTTTTGCTCAGTGCAGTGGGTTCGTCAAGGCTCCTTTGCAACTTGCAGGAAATGGACGACGTCAAAGGATTCATCGAAAGAACTGTTCCACCTGTCTGATCATCGGCATGACTTCGCAATGCGTACCGTGCCAACTTTTTTCCAGCGGGTTCGACTCTTATCCCGGGTCGCACTTGCGCACCACAACACCAGCCACGCGCAGTGCTTCGCGCTGCCAGTGTTTCGAATTCGTTTGCTGTGTGTCCTTAACCTGTGCGCGGACTTTCTTCAGGCTCAACAGTGTTTAGCTTCGGCTCAGGGCAGAACATTATTGCGGTTGTGGGGGTACCTTTGTGTTGGGGTCATTTTAACCTGCGAAATCGAGGGGACGCGAGATTTGCTTCAAACATCCGCCTGTTGGTATGTTCTGGTCAGCCAGACGCTTCGCTTTCAGTCCACTAGGCTCGTTTCCATTTTGGGACGTTTTTTTACGAAAAGCAAATTGAAAACTGTTGTTGAGTCTGCGGGTAAGTTGAAATTTGGTAGTTCTTCACAACAGCGGATTTCTAATAATTTTGCGCTACTTGGCAGGAGTATTGAAAGTAATCACAGCACAATCAATATCTCCGTGGCAGAAAAAACATGTTCAGGTCTTGCATGAAGTGAAAGCAATTTACCCATACAAAAGTACTCTTGAGTTTTTAGTGGTCCTATACTACTACAACTTTTTCTTGCTTGTTTATTAGTTTTTATATCGTCTTTTTCTTGTAATTTAGTGAGCTTAATAAAATGTTAATTTGTATCTGCCTGTTTTAGGTTAACAACAGAGCCATAACTACCATCTGCCTTGGCCTGCTTAATGACCCGGCCTGCCCCACCACGTGTATCTTGTGAAACGATCGGCGTAATATGGCGTTGTCGGTCGCATGGGGCTTCGTGGCTCTTTTTTTGGCCGTGGTCTTCGCTTGTAGTTGCGCATTGCAATTTCAAGTCCGACTGACGGAATGCTTGCAAGCTGCGTGTAGAAACGTTACCTTGGCGTTTTCAGGCTTTCAAGCAGCGCTCACGCAGCAGCGACTTGATCCGCTTGACATTTTGCTGTTTAGCGCAAGTGATATAATACGTGCACGGCCGTGTGTGCGCGATTGCTCCCTTTTGCAGTAGCCCTTTGCTGCTGCTTGGCATAATCGGAAAAAGCTTCCTGTTTCGTTTAAAGTCTCGTTCCTGCAACCGTCTGATTATGAAAAGCTTTTGCTTCCGAATAGTTTGCAATTACCCTGTATTTACGTCAGGCTGATGACGCGTGCAGTCGTCAGGTTACAAATCGCTGGAACACGGCGTGGACATTACGCAGCACTCGTCTATCTCGACCTGCCAGTCCAATATGCGGGAGAAGAACCTTCGCCTGTGATGTCTGTCGTACTTTGTTTCGCTCGTGCTATGAAACGCGCGTTCAGCATTCACTGCGCCCGCCCCACCCTCCCGTGCGGTCTCGCTGCGCCGTACAGCGCGGTGCGCTTTTTTGCATTGATCAATTATTATTTGCTGTGGCTCCAAATGGCTTGCCGCGCGTCACGTTTCGGTTTTGTATTATCGAAAGATGGGTTGGGATCGTTGCCCTTTGCTTATCTTACGAAACGAAACGAAAGCCGAACGCAGCGAAGTCATCTAAAATTGCTCCTTCGTTCGAAAATCAGCAATATTCACGACAGCGATGCAGTTGCGTGCCGGATGACGAATGTGGTTTTGCTTTTCAATATATCCCGTGACATCCAAGCACAAAATATCCTTGAAATATTTTTCACTGGAGAGTTTTCAAGACCAACAGGAAAAAATTTCTTTGCAGAAAACCTCAGTTCTTGTATATTCTAACACTTCATGTGCACTGCAAGTCAGCACTCATTGTTGGGTCGCATTTTTTGTTCGTACCGAAACTGGTGATTATGTACTATATTTAGTGGGCCGTTGATTGAGTTGCAGTAGCTGTGATCTCTACCGGCGACTTCATCAGTATCGTAGCCACAGGGTGTCGTACGGGGGTAGTGCTCCCAATTTTGTTGTGCCCAGAAAAACTTATTTTAAACATATAAAAAACAAAAGTATTTTGCCCCTAAAAATGTATTTTATCCCTCCAACCTCAAAACCTGGTTACGGGCGCGCACGGGACACGAATGCGTCTGTCGCGAAGTTGCGAGATCACGACTGCAACTCGCGCGGCTGATTTCTATTCAGAGTAAATGCTGCTTTTGTAACTTCTGTTTTTCTAAAAATGTTTCTAGTGTCATCGCAGAACGATGATTCGCGAAAACTCGCTATTTTGTTTGGAACGCGTTAGATGATGAAAGTCGTGTATGGAATGCAAACGTATAGAAACACAAGCGTCGCAGGTTTGAATCTCCAATGACAAGTTCTTGATTTGAATGCGCGACCCTGCAAACATAGTGCATGTTAGAGAATGCAACTGGCTAGACAGTTACGTTCTTTTTCGTAAGCAGAAGCCGGTGTGGCAATTAGTGCGGTTTTTGCAATCGACGTGGGGTGTGCATTAAATTGCTGTCAATAGACGATTTCTCGTTTTCCGTCGTGCGATTTTCTGGCGCAGCGTATAATTTGTAAAATATACAGAAATTCCAAGCAAATGTCGTCCTGTTGTACCAAAGTTGTTGTTGCTCGACATTTCACGATCTCGCTTGTTTTTGGGAGGAACAGTCATGTGGTACCAGTTGTTTGATGGCCCAACCATTTCAAGGCCTCGCATAAGTGGACAAAATTAGCCGAGGTGGACAAACGCTCATTTTTCGTGAGTCCGCATTCGCTCCAAGTCAAGGAATATTTCTTCCCCAATCCGCTGCGTCAAATCCGAAAGCAAGCTCCGCAAAATTCTAAATACTGTAGTATGCAGACACTTCGATCTCTGAACAACCGGCACAGACGCAACAACAAAGTAGGCTGGTGACTTGCGAAAAAGTTGGGTAAGTCGGGTGAAATAATGAGACCACGGCAAATTAGCCGCGTGATCAATTGATCATAAACGTTAAGAATATGGTTTGAATGGCTTTGAAATCAGTAAACCTTGGAACGATTGCATTCGGTGATATTGAATCTCGATGATGGTGAAAACAGATGATTGAAATTACTGGTTTTACCATTGTTTTCACTCTGTATACAACCATTTTAGTAGTTTGGGCTTTTGGCGAAATCAAAATATAACTTATAATAGTATCAGTGTCGAAAATTGCAGCATTCAAGCATCAGCCCTAGAACAGCGCTCATCGAAGATGCAAAATGTCGAGGAAATGTGGTAAACGCAAAGACACTATGCTGTGGTGTATGCGGGGTATCACTGTACGTGATAACACGTTTCCACGAAAATAACACTAAAACGTGTAATTTCCTTTTTATGTGTCGGACCACCATTCCTTGTTTTTTTGGAATATCAAAATTAATTGCTTTTAGTGGCATATTACGAGGGCAACAATAAGTCGATAAAAGTCAAATTTTTTCTGTCTTGAACAGTGCTATATCAGTCCTACTCTGCCCCACACCCAAAATGCTTACAGGGACCCCCTAATGGTGATTTATAAAAAAAAGTTTTCGACATGCTACATCTCGAGACCAAATGGCCTTCAAACCAAAATATCTTAATTGCAGACACAATTTTGGCAGAACCAGGACAGGTTTTAAGGTTTGGGGGAGGAAATACATTTTTGGGGGGAAAGATTTATCTTTAACACAAATTTTTCTGAGCACAACAAAATTTGGAGGATACAAAAAAGATTTAGAGGAAACTGTCCCCGAATGACCCCCGTGTGTGCCGGCCTGGGCAGTGGGCAGAACCGTCGCCAGAAAGTCTTCCATTGAGTCATTCAGGCTTGTGCAGGGGACTAGACATGCTGAAAATGTATATCTAATTCACAACATGAACAGCATTTGCAGATTGTGCAAATCAAGTATAAACATTTTCCCGTAAATACCCATAATAGTGGGCATATCATACGTCCCGTTTTAGCCGGGACAGTCTCAGTTTTAAGGTTTTATTCCGGCGGCCCGGTCATTCAGCCAAAAAGTCCCGATTTTCACATTCAGTCACCAGCATAGTCCTACACCTGGTACATCAGCTCTCGTTGAGAGAATTTGTTCTATCATAAATAACATGTGGTCTAATATAACAGAAGCAGAACGTGAAAGCACTTATCACCTGTAAATACAGTCATGAGCGTACGGCATGGGCGTCCGCGGGGGGCAAAACGGGCATTTGCCCCCTCCCTGGAAATTGGGACCAAGAAGCAAAATTTCGTGAAAACGTGAAATCAGCAATTTAATTCTGATTAGTTGGGTTAATTCTTGTAATGACAGTTTGTTTGCTGACATGATACTCACACTGCACAAGAGTCAGATTCACTGTTTTGATAACATGCAGCTATGAGCTTGCAGTTCTATAAATCCGCTTCTTTGCCTGCAGAGGCAGGTTTCGAAACTCGCGAGTGAATTGTTCTACTATTGGTCTTTGTTGCGTGACAATAACATGGCAACAAATCTTCGAAGACGCATTTCAAGTCGCGGTTGTAGGTGTTTTGTTGCATGTAACTGTTGAACGCAGGCATTTTGGCAGGTAATGCAGCGAGACAGTGACTGCTGATAGCGGTAAGCCACGTAGGTCTACACCAATGGTGGGCGAATTGCGGCTCGCCGACATTTTGCTTGGCTCTCAGGGGCGTAACGAGGTTAGATGGCGCCCGGGGCAAGTAGCAAGTTTTGCACCCTCATGTTCGAACCTGACCTCTTTCGGAAGCAAATTCACCGCATTGAAGAAAGTACTTGTGGCATTTTTAGGACTTTTCGGCGCCCCATATTGACTCAGCGCCCGGGGAATTGCGCCTCCTTTGTCCCCCCGTTACTTCTATCTCAAATTGATAGTGTTGTTACCTCACATTTAACGTTTGTTTCATTTATCAATGTGTTTACACAAGTTCGTGAAGTTAGTCACCAGCAGTGTTCCCTGTAAGAAAAGTTTACATTGAGCAAATGTTTGTTTCAGTGCGCATGCAATTCCACAACCATGTAGGCAAACCAGTGAAACGTTTCGAAAGGGGTATGCGATGTATATAGGATGTCAAAGTCGGAATGTTGCATGAGCGCAAATGCCCTGGTGGTTCTGCGCAGTTGCGCACCTTAGGGGAAAGCTGGCCACCAGAAAGTCCGCGATTTGACAACAACGACAGTGAACCTAAATCGCAAGTTAGATTACTTAAGTTACCAGAAGAAAATTAAAATTTTTCAAAAACACGTGTTGTCAAAAGCAATCTGTCATTTTCCCAATTTCAGAATGAGAACGAATGTTTTTCGCGAAGAGGCAGTTGCCGACCACAAAGTGGAAGAATACTACTAAAATAAATTGTAAGACTACTGCAGGAGGAGTTTAGCCAGATTTGACCATTTCCAAGAGTTAAGCCATGCTTTGCATTCCTTGTAAATCCATTCAATGTTAATGTATCGGTTGGTGCTGTTCAGTTGGCCAACCATCTGTTACAAATTTGTCTGCTGTGGAAATAAACTGACCGAAATGCAAGAAAATCTGGCTCAATAAAAAACTTTATTGAATGCCACTCGGCGACAGGCACCAGAAAGTAAATACCCAGAATTTAAAATACCAGTGTATGACTCATTTCTGCATATAGCACAACCATAGGTATAGGAGCAAGCAAATTTTGAGGGTGCGAAGGATTTTTGCCCAAATTTTCCCAAACTTGCCCGAAAAGTTGTTGCGTGGCTTTTGCCTAAAAATTTTCTCCCACAAAGATTATTTAGACCTTTTTGGTGTCACCTCCAAAAAGGTCTTCATTTGTTTTTCTGCAAATGTTGGGTGCCATTTTTTGAAGTCAAACAACGGTGGGAGCCATTTCTGCCTAGATTTTCAGGGATTTTGCCTAGACATTTCAGGATTTTGCCCAGATTTTCGACAAATCAAAACTTTTGGTGGTGCGCTTGCACCCCCTGCACCCCCGCCTCCTACACCACTGAGCACAACATATTTCTGTGAATATTTTTTCTC